>Ga0206863_1007_pt1 | contig 93531 bp, 86 predicted proteins | sample Alteio_BWOrgCont_41_FD_152634 | JGI IMG/M metagenome (GOLD analysis project Ga0206863, IMG submission 152634) | Enriched cells from forest soil in Barre Woods Harvard Forest LTER site, Petersham, Massachusetts, United States -... | ecosystem: Environmental > Terrestrial > Soil > Temperate forest >...
ATGAGAGCCACGATCAGGAAACACACGATGAAGGGCGACTGAAACCATAGGTCGCGCTCTCCTCTGCTGAGCGCAATTTGCATGGACCCCAGCGCTGCGATTAGGAGTCCCGCACCCCAGATATCGACATAGGCCTTGTCGCTGCGCAGATAGAGAAATCCTCGAGGCAAATATTTCCAAATTAGAAATGTTCCGATGGCGAGAAAGGGGAAATCCAACAGGAAGGCATAGTTCCAGCGGAACGTATCGGAGATCCATCCCATGGTCGCGGGATAGACAACTGCGAAAACGTAAAGTTCGCCGTAAAGCCAGGATATGGCGAGGATGCGGGCCTTGCCGGGGAACATCATGCGGACAAGGATAACGGTGCGAACCAGAAATGCTCCGCCGCCGAAGCCCATGACCACTCGCGAGACGAGCAAAGACTTGAGGCTGTGCGCGCTCGAAAAGCAGCCAATTACTCCGGTGGCGTATAGCGCAATACTGAGGAGTAGGTGTCGGCGTGCACCAAGAACGCGCGTCATCCAATAGCTGATCGCGAGGGAACATAGGAAACCAAGATTGTATAGAATGATCACCCAGCTGACCTCGTCCGAACTGCCCGCGACGTTGCCTTGCAAGTCTGGCAGCAGGACGTTGATTGAGAGCCGGTTCGAAACTTCGATTGCGGTGACCAAGCCAATGCTGAATAGAATGATCAGCCTATGCTTCTGTGACAACTTGGCGAGCATTGGGCTTAGGCGTTGAGCGTATTCCTCTTCCCACGGTTCGCGACCGCGGGGAATGCCGCTTGCAAAATAGCTCATGACCCTCCCAACACTTCAGCGAGTGTAAATAGTGGCTTCCACGTTCATTCCCGGGCGCAGGACAAAACGCAAGTCACTACTCTGCCTGACCAGGATTTTTACCGGAATACGCTGCACAACTTTGATGAAGTTGCCGGTCGCATTCTGCGGAGGCAGAAGCGCCTGCCGGGAGCCAGCCGCTCCGGCGATGGAATCCACGACGCCATCGAAATCGCGGCCGTAGGTATCCACATGAACCTTCGCGCGCTGACCAGGGCGCACGTGGTCCATTTGAGTTTCCTTGAAGTTCGCGGTGATATACACACGGTCGAGCGGCACCAGCGTGAACAGCAAGTTTCCGGGCAGAACGTATTGTCCCAAATGCACAGTTAACTGGGTCACCTGGCCGGAGATGGGCGCTTTGATCGTGGTGTATCCGAGATTCAGCTGGGCTTGCTCCCAGGCGGCTTTGGCGCGTTCGACACCCGCCTGTGCTGATTTGTATGTCGCTTCCGTGATCGGAACTTGTTGCTCGTGGGCCTTCGTTTCCAGAAGGAGAGATTGTGAGCGTGTTGCTCTAGCCTTTGACGAGTTCAGAGTGGCTCGAGCGATCGCCACATCCTGTTGCGCGGCGGCGAGTTGCTGTTCAGCGGCGACAAGATCACTTTGTGCAACGCGTGCGGTGGCGTCGACAGCGTCAAATTGAAACTTCGAGACGTCGCCAGTTTGGACGAGCGGCTTGTAGCGCTCAAGGTCTGCTTGGGCGCGCTCGTTGGTAGCGCGCTTAGACGCCACTTCCGCTTTCGCTTGAAGCACGTTTGCGGTGGCGGTGCGTTCCAGTTGGGCTTCAGACATGGAGTAGTCGGCTGTATCTGATTCAAGCTGTGCAGCGGCACTGCCAGTGCTGTGCGTTGTGGTGGCGCGAGTCAGCCCGATTTGCAGCTCGGCCGACTTGGCTTCGGCTTCGGCAAGATCGAGAGAGGCTTGCGCCTGATCGACTTCCGCTTTGTATTCACGTGGATCAATCTGCACCAGGACATCGTCTTCCTTAACGTTCACGTTATCGTCGATCGAAAGCGCGACGACGTAACCAGAGACCTGTGATGCGACGGCTGTTATGTGAGCGTCCACTTGTGCATCGTCCGTCGAGACGCGCCCAATCCAGATGTACCAGCCTGCAAGCACGACAAGTAGGAGAACGATCAGGGCGAACTTGGCCAGGCGAGAGAGTTCGCGAATCGCTTTACCGGCTGTGGCTAGAAAGGATGGCGTCGTGTCCGTTGTCAGAGTCGCCGGCGATGGATTGGGGGGCTCGGCTAGCGAGCCGCTCCCCGGTGCGGTTTTTTCCTCGTTGGCTCCATTATTTGTCATATGTGTTCTGCACGTCGCCCATAGCCTGGGCCAGATTGACTCGGGACTGGTTGAAACGGTAGAGAGCGTCGATCTGGTTGGAGCTGGCACGCGCTAGTGCGTCCTGAGCGGTGACGACTTCGACGTTCGTCGTGACTCCGGCTGCGAAGCGACGTTCGGCCTGCGCGACCTCGTCGTTCGCGAGTTGAAGTCCCAGGTTGGCGACGCCGACGTTTTTGCGTGCTGCATCCAATTCGTCAATCGCCGACTTCACTTCGCGAACAATGCGAGCCTCCAGGAGCTGGCGATTCTGCTCGATACGCTCTTGCTCCAGGTCTGCTCGCGCAATCTCGGCGTGAATCCGCCCACCGGTGAAGAGCGGAACGTTGAAGCCGATCTGATACCTGTACGCGGGAATGCCATTATTAAAACGCGAGCCCTGGTAAAGCCATATCCCAGAGAAATCGATCTGCGGCACGCGTTCTTCAGACGCAGATTTCTGTTCGAGATGCGTGATGCGCTCTTGTGACGCCAGCGCCTGCATCTCGGGACGACTCATCAGCGCGGTGCTGATGGCTGCTGTTTCTTCAAACTCGGGCAAATAAACGAACTGCAGTTTGTCGGTGACCGCCGGTTCCTGGTCGCGCGGGAGATCGAGCAGTTCGGCCAGAATGTAGTTCGTGGTGTGCGTGGAAGTTTCCGCGTCGATCAGATTCTGCCGTTCGTTCTGCAATTCGACCTGCGCGCGAGTAGTATCGATGTTCAGGCCGATTCCCGTCTTCTGTAAATTCGACGCTTGTTCGTAAAGGCGCTCGGCGAGATCGACACGGACCTTCGCGGCGTCGTAAATAGCAAACGCACGGAGTACCAGGATGTATTGGGTTACGACCGATGCGGTGACATCTTCGCGCGTTACGTTCTCTTGCGCGCGCGCTTCGCGAACGCCTTCACGGGATATCTGATAGTTGCGAAACAGGGGAAGATCGAGAAGCGACTGCGAATAGGCGGGGCCAGCCTGAATAAATTGATAGGGGCCGCCCGTTGTGCGCGTGCTTGTGCGCTCGACCGAGGCCCTGTTGTACTGCCTGACCACTCCGATGCTTGTGAGGCTTGCTTGCGGCAGTAAAGCGGAGCGAGAGATCTGGCTTTCGCGGCCGCTTTCCAGAGAGAGCAACCGCGAGGCCACAACCTCCGGGTTCTGCTTCAATGCCAATTGCACAGCTTCCTTCAGCGTGAGAGGAATAGTTTGAGGGGACGGACCAGGAGCAGATTGGGCGAGTCCGTCTTCACAAAAAACAGCAACGAACAACAGAGGGCAAAGGATGGCAGCCACAATGCGCGACGAAATAGATGCGTTTGCCTTAGTGCCCATGACTCCTCTCCGGCGAGCACGTCTCTCTGCGCTCCCTTTTCGAAGGAATCCGTCAATGGTGAGTTCATCAAATCGGATCGCAACGCGGTGTGCCGAACTGTGATCGGGAATGAGAGCGGATTCCGTATGGTTAATGTTCACAAGTTTGCCGTCAATTCTACTGTTCAAAGTTGCGCCAGATTCGTCTCTCGTATCGCCCGCGCCCTTATATCTCGCCCTCGGATATTGAAGCTGTTCCTTACACGTCCTTCGATGGTTCAAGAGCATGCGAATCGCCGTTAGATTAGCGACGGTATTTGTCTGGATATCGGAATCTAAAGGGATCTCGAAAAGGAGCCCTGCGGATTGTGAGTACAATTTCGCAGGGCCCGGGAAGCGAGCGCCACTCAGAGCCTGTCGACGTCAACTACGGCTTGAGCAAACGCTTGCGGGGCTTCCTGCGGCAGATTGTGCCCCACGCCTCCGCTGATGAGGCGGTATGCATATTTGCCAGAGAATTTTTTTCGATACGCCGAGTCAGGCGGATGGGGCGCACCGTTGGCATCACCTTCAAGGGTGATCGTGGGCACAGTGATGACCGGAGCTTCGGCGAGCCGCTTTTCGAGGTCGTCGTACTTCTTCTCCCCTTCGGCCAGGCCAATGCGCCAGCGGTAGTTATGGATCACGATGGCTACGTGATCTGGATTATCAAAGGACGCGGCGCTGCGATCGAATGTAGCAGTGTCGAAGTCCCACTTCGGCGAAGCGAGTTGCCAAATGAGTTTGTTAAAGTCGTTGGTGTTCTTGCTGTAGCCTAGCTTCCCGCGCTTGGTGGCGAAATAAAACTGGTACCACCATTCGAACTCGGCCGCCGGGGGTAATGGCGCCTCGTTCGCGGCGGGGCTACCAATCAGATAACCACTTACGGACACAATCCCTTTGCAGCGTTCAGGCCAGATCGCTGCCATGATGTCGGCTGTCCGCGCTCCCCAATCAAAACCAGCGACGACTGCCTTCTGGATCTTGAGAGCATCCATCAGGTTGATGATGTCGAGAGCAACCACAGATTGCTGACCGTTCCGGAACGTTTCACCAGAAAGAAAGCGTGTTGTACCGTAGCCGCGCAGATAGGGGACGATCACCCTGTAACCTGCCGAAGCCAGCAATGGAGCAACGTCGACAAAGCTATAAATGTCGTAGGGCCAGCCGTGGAGGAGAATGATCGGTGGACCGGTCGCGGGGCCATCTTCGGCGTATCCGACATTGAGGAGGCCGGCGTCGATCTGTTTGATCGAGGCGAATGAGGTGTGTGTTCCAGGCTTGATCGCTGGAACATCTGTTGACGCGGGGTTTCGTTGCTGTGCACTCGCTGAGCCGAGAAAACCGAGTTGAGTCGCGGCAACGGCAAGAGCCGCATTACCGATGAACCGCCGGCGTTGATGATTGATTTCTTCGAGCATCGTATTTTTCCTCCAATTGGGTGAATGTGATCTTGGTTGCCATCTTTGTCAGCCATTTCCTGAACCGGCTTTGGTGTCAATTCAGGTGGCACTCCTGACGTCAGCGAACCCTCGGTTGAAATCACTTGCATGATGGTTGGTGACCATTAGTTGGAACTCGCTGCAGGACAATGATCGTCTCATCGTCCGCCGCTTCTGCCCCTTCACGGAACCTGCGCAACGCGGACGGGAGCTGAACACCGAGTGATTCGGCAGAGCTGCAATCAAGTTGTCTCACCAGGTTCATAAGTCCCTCTGGACCGAGTTCGTCGCCGGCTGGATTCGTCGCCTCCGTGACGCCGTCCGAATAAAGGAGCACGAGATCGCCGACTTGCAGCTTCACTGCAGTCCTGTCATAGTCGGCGCAAGCGAAAAGTCCAAATGGAACGCCCACAGGCCACTTCCGACGAGGTTCCGGATTGATCTCAAGCCAGGTCCATTCCTTGCGTTCGGCTTCGAACACACAGGGTATGGGATGACCTGCATTGGCCAGTAAGAGCGACTCTCGCTCGTTATGCCATCCGACGGCTACCATCGTGGCGTAATGCACTCCGTCAAGGCCCTGTTGAACGGCCCGATTGAGATCGCGCATGAGCCCGTCATGTTCCAACTCCGGGAGATATCTCTGCATCAACCGTCGAAGCTCGCCGGACAATGTTGACACCGCCTTCCCATGTCCGCTAACGTCCGCCAATGCGACGCGAGAGACCACGCAGCCAGGGCAGACCGAAACGTAGTGGACATCGCCTCCCACCCTGCTTGAGCCTGCAGGCGTCGAATGCACCCAAGCCAACATTCCTGGTAGCTCGAGTAGACTCGCCGCTCTCTCACTTCCGGCCCAGGTTCCAGCGCACGCGATCTGCGTCCGAATACAGGGAGCCGTAGAGAGATTGCGATCAGGGTGTGTTCTCGATCCAACAGTCATGCGATACCTCCAGCGAAACGCGTCCGGGTTGAGAACTCTGTTGTTGGAATAGGCTGCAGAACATGGAAAGGCTCATCTGTTGCCCTACACGCTCTGACCATCATTTCTTCCCGGAATTGGCATTGTTTCTTCCCCGAACAGCATTCTGAGGCGTTGATTCTCGATAAGTAACTCGCAAATCCACTGCTCGAGCACCCGCAACCGGTCGTGCCACCCTTCTGATCCTTGGTCTGGTTGTTCATGCTTCAGTCCCGGCACATGCGCACTTGCCAAGCGCCGCACTTCTGAAGTGCAGTCTTCCGACTCGTCGGCTAGCGGTTCGGATGTGCCGGGTGCAGCCATTTCAGACTCGATCCTGAATCAGATTGATCACGACGTCGATGTTGCCGCGTGTCGCCTTGGAATAGGGGCATGTCTGATGTGCTGCATCCACTAAGGCTTGGGCGATGTCACGATCGAGCCCCGGCAGGCTTACGTTGAGGCGAGCTTGAAGGAGGAAAGCGCCGCCAGAAGTTCCAAGGTCCACTTCGGCGTTGACCGCCCTGTCTGCCGGAAGAGCGACCTTCATTTTGTTAGCCGCAATCCCCATTGCGCCGAGGAAACATGCCGACCAACCTGCAGCGAATAGCTGCTCGGGGTTGGTGCCGGTGCCGGCGTGGCCGGGAGGTGACAGCGTGATATCCAAACGACTGTCGTCACTTCGGGCCGCGCCGTCGCGGCCTCCAGTAGTGCGAACCTTTGCAGTGTAAAGAACCTTTTCGAGCTTCGTCATCGGGAACGCCCCCTTTTCAAAAAGATGAATTTACGTTCACTGTCGCAACTCTTCCATCAAGAGCAGTATTGCGACGCTTCATGAGCACTGATCTTTATTAGTTCTTCTCGCCTGGAGGGAAGTGTTCGAACAGCTTATCCACAGCCGTGTCGAGATGTTTTATGTTCTTGTCGGATTTATCGGAGAGAGTGTCGCTCGCTGATCCGCGCCAGATGAGAGTCTTCGTCTTCGAGTCGAACAAATCCACGACCAGAGTTCCGACTCTATAAGTGGACGTTGTTGTCGTGGCATCTCCGAAGCCTCCCCCTCCCCATCCTCTCCAGCCCCAACCACCGCCGAAACCGTCGTAATAAGTATTGAGAGTCTGGTGAGTCTGGTTCATTTCCAGGGCCATGATGGACACGCTTCCGTCTGAACCAACCAGCGTCCAACCCTTCGCTGCCAGCGCCGAATTGACGGCCGACTTGATCCGATCAACCCATAACGGGTTTTCGGTGTGGACATTCTCCCAGGAGAACGTCTTGTACTGATTGAAGTCCGCATTTCGATCGTAGTCAGTCTTCACCTGCTGTGCGAAAGATACTGCCGTGAAGAAAGACGCGATTGCGAGGAGGACGGAAAATCTGCGCCGTAAGCTCATAGAGGCTCCTTGTGCGGTGTGAATGTTGGTAATGGCAACCTTTGTCAACGTCACTGGACTCAGGGTGGTCATTGGAGAATCGTCGATCTCACATTCAACAGCTGCAAACGTTATGCCAATCAGCCATGGGACGGCGATACGAGCAGAGGGCCATTGAATTGAAATAGTTAGCTATCACTCTGGAGTCAGAGCACTAACTGCGTGGCCTCCGAAAGTGTTGTTGAGCCGTCTCGATGTCGGTGCAGCGACACGCGCTCCTCGGCCTCCATGGGTTGTTGGAAGCGACAGGGAGACGATTCGAGAAGCCCCAACAACATGAGTGCAGTACCCTGACGGAGCCGCCAACCAACTCCGCATCCATGTAGAACAGGGAAGAGTTCAGCGCTAGCTGCCAGATGCCGCTGTTGTATCAGCTATCTGAATGAGTCGGTCTCAATGTACGCCGTCTTTGACGGGACCTTAGCAGTTTCACTTGCGATGTTGCTCCTCTTCGGCAAAGGGGAGCCCTGGGTCCTGTCCGCGACTAGAAGGGGCTGTGAATTGCATACATGGGGTCATCATGAGCGTCTCGCTCGGGAAGCTAACAGATTCATGCGTACAGTCGATATGGCAACCCGAGCGTCAGTCCATGGACTCACCGTTCTGCCGTCATTGCGCAGATCGTGAAAGGAAAAAGGGCTGAGTAAGTTCCGCGCGATTATCAGGTCGTCGATTTCTCATTACCAACAAACCCCTACCTTCGTGCACGGACTGCACTCAGGGATCTTGCCGGGAAACTGAAATGAGAGCGTTTGGCAAATGCCACTGGCGGACGACTCCGCAGTGGTAAGCGTAATTCATCATTGAGAGGATTCGATCGAGTTTCGAGAGGATCCTCGCACATCAATAACACCAATTGCGCACTCGGCTAGGTTGCAACCTGAGAGTCCGGCTGTTCGAGATAGCTGTAGCGGCCTTACGCAATTTCGAGCGAGGTTGCAGCTGAATAAGGTATTGGTCTGTCCGAATGTTGTTCGTTCTGTTCTAACGCTTCGCGGGATAGTCCATGCCGTTGCATCATTCCAATCAGGGTCGTTCTAGGCACTCCGAGCTGCGCGGCCGCTCCGCGCCGCCCTCCAACAACCCAGTTTGTTTCGCGGAGAGTCGCTAAGATGTGTGCGCACTGAGCATCACCGAGTGTTCGGGCAGAAGCTGACTCCGTGTTGTGTCGTCGAAGGTCTGACGAATGTAGCTTCAGGGTGTGGTCCGCGCTCAAAATCACTGCGCATTCCATGACGTTCTGTAACTCCCGGATATTGCCGGGCCAGTCATGGCTCATCAACTCCTCAATCACGTTGTCCGGAATGCAGTCGATCATCTTGCCTTGTTGTTTGGCGAACTTTCGAACGAAGTGCTCAGCAAGCCGAGGAATGTCGTCCATCCGGTCTCGTAACGGGGGAAGTGTAATTAGGAATACATTCAGCCGGTAGAAAAGATCGGCGCGGAATTTCCGCTCTTGTACCATCTTCCAGAGGTCCTGGTTGGTAGCCGCAATAATACGCACGTCCACTCGCATAGCTCGGCCGTTACCTAAGCGTTCCACCTGTCTCTCTTGGAGAACGCGGAGAAGCTTTGGCTGCAATTCAAGGGGAAGATCTCCGACCTCGTCCAGAAAAAGAGTTCCGCTATCTGCGGTCTGGAATCGTCCTATTGTCTGGGTCACTGCTCCGGTGAATGCCCCTCGTTCGTGTCCGAAAAGTTCACTCTCCAGCAGAGTGGCGGGGATCGCTGCGCAGTTCACGGCCACGAATCGTTTCTGACGGCGAGGGCCGGCGTCATGTATCGCTTGAGCGATCACCTCTTTGCCCGTACCTGTTTCGCCTTGAATCAGGACAGCCGAGTCTACCGGCGCAACCATGTCTATCTGGTCAAGCACAGTCCGGAATCTTGCACTGGATCCGATAAGTTCGAGAGTAGACATCGTTGAACTCCTTTAGGAATCGCGTTGCGAAATGACGCTGATTCCTCATGCTCGTTGATGGCGGCAGCCTGGATCACACCGAACTGGCCGGCGGTGCTGATCTATGGAAAACGTGACCGGTGTTCCGATCGACTGTCCCCAATGATGAACGGACTTCATTTCGAGGACATCCCTAAATGGGGGGGCTGTGGCCATCTCAAACGATGGCAGTTGAAGACAACCCTTTTAGGGGGGAATAGAACTACTCTAGTGTTCTCGAATATCAATTCGCTTTCGTCCGAAGAGGCGCGCATCGATCGACCGGACTCCAGGGCCAAGCACCGCTAGGGCGGCACCGAAAGTGGCAAGCACGATGCAATTACGGAGGTCACCCGTTCTCGACAACATAGACCATAATTCGACGACTATGACCAACACTCCAGCCATGGGTGTCCATAAACCGACGAGAAGGAGTATCCCGGTGGCGATCTCCAGGAATAGCCGTATGATTCCTGGCCACGAAGGTCCTTCGAGCAGTCCAGAGACTCCATCGTTGATCAAGAGAATGCCCGAAACGAGCCGCAGGAGTAAAAGACCCCTCCCCGGCCACCCGTTCGGGAACATCGAGAAAAGTCGTTGCACGGAAACCTCAACGACAAGCTTAGGTGTTCCTCAACTCCGGTCGAATCTCCAAATAATGGCGCCGTCATACCCCTCTTTCGAGGGGATCACAGTTCGATGATTCCGCGTTTCAGTGCAATCGTTACTGCGTGCGTTCGATCGTTAGCGCCTAATTTAGAAAGAATGCTTTTGACATGGCCTTTGACAGTCTCTTCCGTGATCGAGAGTTTGTCCGCAACGATTTTGTTTGCATTTCCCCCAGCAATCAGTTTGAGTACGTCGATTTCACGGGAAGTCAAAGAGTCGTCCGCAAGGTGGTTAGCGACTTGCGCGGCGACTTCGGCTGGAATTCTCTTTTGGCCTGCATGGACTGCACGAATTGTATCCAAGAGTTCTCTGCGCAGGAGGCTTTTTAGGAGATATGCGCGAGCCCCAACCTTGAGCGCTCGTGAAATCTGGACATCGCCCGCATAGGTTGTAAGGATAATGAAGCGCGCATCGGGGAACTCATTGCGGATCGCGATCATGGCGTCGATGCCGTTCATATCAGGCATTTGCAAGTCCATGAGCACAACGTCCGGCCGGTGTTTTCGAAACTCCTCGATCGCTTCCTGCCCGCTGGACGCCTCCGCTACAAATTCCATATCGCGTTCATCTGCCGCCAGCGCTCGTACGCCTTGGCGAAGCACATGGTGATCATCGGCTAACAATATGCGTATGGGTCTGGATGGTTTGTCCGTCATGGATTTCTTTTCCGTCTCCAAAATTGCCAGGAATAATCCTGCGGAAGAACCGTTTCGTACGCAATCGAAGCCGGAACTCTCAACTCAATCTCGGTGCCCGCTCCCGGTTCACTCCACGCTTCCAATTCTCCACCAAGGCGCTCAGCGCGCTCGTGCATGCCTTTCAGACCCCAGTGCCCCGATCGTTCAGCGCGGACCCGCGCATCGGGATCGATGCCCTTCCCATCATCCCGGATTCGCAATCGAAACATGCTCTCGGTGTATGCCATTTCTGTCTCGATCAGGTGTCCCTGAGAATGGCTGAATGCATTTCGCAGGGCCTCGCGCGCAATGCGGAAAACTTCGATGTGCAGATTTGGGCGCATCGGACACGTCGAACCTTCAACTACGATTCGGAATTCCACTGGCTCTTTCGTATTGGCGCTCTTCGCAACCAATTCTTCACCAAGCGCTTTGATCTCTTCTGCCAGAGCTTTGGCGGCAGTTGTGGAGGAGCGTAAATCGTAAATCGCATCTCGTCCCTCTACAATTGCTTCGTCCGCTCCATCCAACGCCTGATCCAATGTGTGAATCGCCTCGGCGGCGCGATCTGGCAGAAGGTTGCGTGCTCTTTGAAACTGGAGCGTCAATCCCTGAAAGCTTTGCAGCAGCGTATCGTGCAGGTCGCGTGCGATACGTTCCCGCTCCTCCATCCGCATACCAAGGCGCTCTTGGATATGTGCGCTGACCTGCCTCAGCCGGAGCGTGTAAGCTGTCCAAACGAGTGTGAGAGCAGCCACTGCGACTAGGAATTCGAACCAGATTGTCTGGAACCATGCGGGAGCAATGGCAAAGCTAAGGTTCGCACCAACCTTGTTCCAAATGCCATCGTTATTGCACGCGATGACGTGAAACTGATAACGGCCCGGAGGCAGTCGACTGTACAAAGCCTCTCTCTTTGTGCCGGGGTTCTGCCAATCTTTGTCGATGCCATCCAGCTTGTATCGAAATTGAACTTTCTCTGGAACCGACAGACTCAGTGCGCTGTAGTTGATTTGAACGTTCGCCGTACGCGCGGGGAGCCGCAGATCGGCCAGTTGCAAGTGGGGCGAGCCATCCGCCGATACTGATGTAATGGAAACTGGCGGCGGAATTGTGTTTCTCAAAATCTTTCGGGGATCGATCCACGCGACACCTTTTGTTGCAATGAACCAAATCCGTCCGTCCGTTCCCTGGATGACATGCGGATATGGTTCCGAACGCTTGCCTTTTCCCGGAAGGCCATCTGTTGAATCAAATTGCTCCCACTGAAATCGATAGGAGGGATTCTTTAGAGATTTCTCTATCTCGTGACGGGGAATGTGAACCACACCATCTACAGTGATGAACCAAACTCCTTCGTTCCCCGCATCAATAATTCCTGGAATGTGGCCAAAGTGATCCAAACCTGCTGGTTTTATCAGGGTAAAACGGCCATTGTCGAACAAAAGCAGTCCATCCCCGCTGGTAATCCAAACTCCTGAGCCACGTCGGGCAAACGCACTTACATATTTAAGGAGGCCATTCGTTTGGGGGGAATAGGTCACGATGTTTCCTTTGTCCATGATGACGATGTCACCCGAGTAGGTTGACACCCAGATGCGGCCCGTATTATCGCAAAATGCGACGGCAGGCCATAGCTTGGCCACTTCCGGTGGAGTCGACAAAGCTTTCCATCGATGTCGATCAAGAGAGAGGAAGCCAAGGCCTTTAACAAATGCCCACAGGGTTCCTGAGTTGTCGCTCACGATCTGCATATCGCCCCCGATTCCACTCAGTCCATTCGGAGCACCTGCGACCCTCTGAAATCTGCCTCTTTCCCATCGCTGAAGACCGGAGCCGCCCAATAACCAAGTGACGCCGGCGGGGTCGCGATAGGCTGAATAAACCTCGGCGTCTATTAGCGGCAGCTTCATCGAGTAGCCATCAATTCGTGCGACACTCCCAAAGTTAGCGCTAGCCCAAACGTCTCCTCCGTCAGCCGGAGCTAACCCGATTTCCATTGTCGAGGTCGGAAATATGACCGGAACGAGCCTGGTATCACGGAACTGATCCAATCCATCGCGCGTCGCGACCCAGATACTTCCTTCCCGGTCTTCCAGAATGGACGTGCAGTTATCTGCGCTCAAGCCGTCCTTTGAAGTGAAGCTCTGGACCTCGTCCTCAGCCTCCTTAAGCGGTTCATTTTCGAGCCGCTGAGGATCGGGCAAGCGAAGCAGCCCGTGTGTCATCGCCGTAACCCAAAGGCTGCCATTGCGGTCGAAGAGCACTTCCATCGCATCAGTCCGGATTTCAAATTGATTATCGCTCGGGCATTTATCAGTAAATCGAAGGGCATTCACCTCGCATCGGGCCCTTGCAGTCGACATCGCGCTAACAGGCATGCTGATCACGCGGGTCGCCGAGCTATCGTCAGCCATCCATATCTTTCCGTCGGGCGCTTCTGCCATCGATATCGCTTGACCGGCATATGCGCCCGTCGGTTCAAATCGCTTTGATCCCTGTTTGAGATACATGACGGTATTGCCGACACCAGCCCAGAGAGTCCCGTGACTATCCACAAACAACGCGGTGGAGCGAGTGTGTTGCATCTCCCGCGGAACATTCCATTGGCTGTCCACCCGCTCCCATTTCGTACCATTGAGACGAATCAAACCTGTCCCGGTGTTTGCCCACATCGTGCCTTCATGATCCTCGGCAATGGAAAGGATAGTAGTGTCCACTGGCAGACCGGCAGCCCTGGCGTAGTTCGTGACCTTGCCGTTCCGAAGGACACTTATCCGGCCTTCGCGGGCAAACCCGATCCACAAACCGCCATCGGGGGCAGCCAGAAGGCTTAACACAGCGCCTCCTTGAAGCTTGTCACCCGATCTTGAGAGATATCGTTCAAACCGAACTCCGTCGAAGCGGTAGAGACCATCATTGGTACCTATCCACAGAAATCCATCTGTGGTTTGTGCCAGTGCCCGCGGCTGACCAGGATACCCGTCCTTCTCGAGCCAGGAGCGGTGGGCAAACTGGTGTATATCGCGCTGCGGATCAAGCGCGAAAAGCGAAACACTACATAGGCCCATCACCGCCCAAAGGCAGGCGCTGCGCAAGAGGAGCGCCCTCAGGCGGAGAATCCGAGTTCTGTCTCCCGTTGGCAATACCGTTCTTACCTCCAACTCGCGACTCGCTCGAACTACTTCCATCCGAGCCGCTTTACTCAACCTCCGGCGAGGGAAAGTCACTACGGCCATCTTTTAGTGGCCCTGCTCCATCTTGGTGCGACAACTGTTTCGTAGGTAATAGAGGCAGGAACCTTCCACTCGATCCCAGTCCCCGCTCCAGATTCACTCCACACTTCCAATTCTCCACCAACGCGTTCTGCGCGCTCTCGCATACCATTCTGTCCCCAATGCCCCGTCCGTTCGGCGCGGATCCGCTCATGGGGATCGATGCCTTTCCCATCATCGCGGACTCGCAGCCGAAACTGAGTTTCTGTGTATGCCATTTCTGCTTCGATCAGGTGATATCAGTAAGGACAACACGAGTGTTGGCCTGATGTGTGTAGACTGATTTGTCGGGCGGCGTCTGCGCGTCGGACTGCACCTGTGACGCGCTGCGGGACGAGCGCTGTTGTCCATATACAGAATGCCAGAACCAACGTCGACCTTCGCGAAATCATGGGCCCACTTGGCATGCACCTGCTGCACGACACTATGGACGAATGGATGAGCTGGTAAGTTGCCGTATAGCCGGCTAAACGGAAAGCTGACTCCGAACCTCCCAACAATTCCCTGTTTGCAGTGACTAGGTGAAGCGTTGTGGGCCCGCCCTTCACCACAGAAGCCTATCGCACTACTCTTGACGTTGGTGTGCTGACCCCGACACGTCGGATAGACAACGTCGCGGCTGCCATGCGAGGCGCAGCCGCGACATTGTGCGCGGAGACTATCTGCGGAAGCTGCCGTAGCCAAGCTGGAAGGGATTTCCGCTCAGGCCGGCGATAACATACCATCCGGTTGCGCCGATATGCAGGTTGGGGAAGTAGGAGAACCCGAAGCCGGTGTCCATAAGGCTCGATGCTGCCTGCAAACCTTCTCCGCCTGGAATTACCACCCCATTCACCTTCTGTCCCGTACCGAGTTTCTTCTGCCCACTCTGCAGCTGATTCAGGAAACCGACCGCGGTGCTAAGGTCCTCGAAGAGCTTGGGCAGGCTGTCGCCACCCACCTGGACGCGCGCCACCAACGCAGCAATGGTGTGCGCCGTGCCTTCCAGCCACACCGCATTGGGGTCGTCGCCGGAAGAAGGCGGAGTCGAGAGGCTGGCCGTGTCGAAGACCATGCCGCTAATCTTCTGGCTTCCAGTCAGGTTGCTGTTGCGTGCCGCCGGGGTGTCAGTGGACTGCAGGTTGGCCAGGGCCCAGTCGATCGAAGCCTTGAACTGATTATCCAGCAGCGCCAGGTACGACCAGGTCTGGCAATCCTCGGGTACCGGACTGGGATTGATCGTGATCTGGTCTGCATTGGTGCCGGTAAAGAAGAATCCATCAGTGGAGTTGTACATGGCCTTCACAAAGGACAGTGCGTGGTCCGCAAGACTCTTCCAGCTTGTCCCGTTCGTCGCCGTTCCATGATTTGTCAGTTCATCGAGCATGGTGAAGAAGGCAAAGGTGTCGATGTTATGCTCGGTCGACTTGCCATTTCCTGACGGTACCGACTGGTTGAACTGGTTGATATTCGTGCCGAACGAGTAGCCTCCCGGCCCGAGCGTGTTAAATGTGTTGTTGACGATCCAATTGGCTATGCTGAGCGCCGCCGTGAGGTATTTGGCCTTACCCGTACGCAGGTAAAGCTGCGAAAGCGCCATGCCCGCCCATGCCTGGTCTCCCACTGCGCTGGTGTAGAAGAAGAACGGAAAGGCAGCCGGCATAATGAATGCGCCGCTGGCGTCGGGCACGTTCACGTAGTAGGCCTGCGCAAAACGTCCGTCTGCAATGGGAAAGTTCGTCGTCTGGGCATGGATGAGGCCGTTGCCCAGCACCTCCGCGCGATTCATACTGTCCTCGTCGCCGCGGACCAGGTAGGCGTGGATGGTGACCGCATTGTCGTAGGTGAAGGCCACCGGCGAAAAAGGTGCGAACTCCTGGTCCGAGTAGCTTTGCGCGAGCCGGATCGTGTTGCCGGTCGCATAAGCGTCCATTATGGTGTTCAGAAACAGAACCGCATTATCGATGGACCCGGCATGGTCGCCGGCACTATCAAGTGGTGAAGCTGTGGTTGATGCGTGCGCTGGCGTAACAAAAGTTAGTGGAGCAACCGTTGCTGCCGCGGCAGCGCCAATGCCCATTCCAAAGAGATCTCTACGTGAAATACCCCTCATTATTTGTCTCCATGTACTTTGATCGGAACAAGTACGGCGGGGATTTTACGCGCTGCTCGGCAGGGCCGCCAAGGTAGAAACGTAACTGTTATCGATCGGATTTTGATCACGTCGATTTACAAGATGTTCATGAAGGGTTGTGGACAAAAATGCGCCCTCCGGTCAGATAGGAGGCGGCATCGGATCACTTTACCTTCATTGGCCAGCATGGAAGGGTGCGGGCGTCCTGATTCGCCCAAATCAATCAATGGCCAATCTTGCCGGCCGGATTAGTATCGGGAAACACCGTTCAGTTGAACGATTGAGTTGCTCTTTCTATGAGGCACGCGGACGCGAGGACTGTGCAATCACCTGACTGCCGGATTTTTGTACATTCGGACGGTCATCGTCAGCGAAGCAAGCCGAGGTTGGACAATCGATTGCTCATGGCCGCAGTACTTACATGAAACCGTTTGGCCAAAAAGGTGATCGCCTCCTCGTCATCCAGATCGAGATCGTTCTTCTTAAGCTCCTGCTGCACTAAGCTCCGAGGCATCAAGAGTGCAGCCCCGAACTGGTTGGCCTCGACCTCTTCATGGTCCACTCCTCCGGAGGAGTATCCGTCCCGCCGAAAGGTCATGTGACGATCAATAAAGAGCTGGGACTTTTGGTTCTTTTTTACGTGCAATAGATAGTGACTGATTTCGTGGGCGATCGTGAATCGCTGCCGGACAAGAGCGTGGGTTGAGTTATATCCTATTGCTCCCCGATCCCCTTCGATCACGAGCATGCCCGCTACATTGTCCCCGAGAGCTTCGGATTGAATCGCGAGGTTAAGGCGGTGCGCAAGCACTTCGATCGCGATCGGAATGCGATAGGTGTCTGTTTCACGAAGAGTTTTTTCAGCTTTTTCTTCGAGTTTTTCTCTGATCATGGGCTTTCCTGTCTGGGGAATCGATTTCGATCGTCGCTTTGAGCTTGCTGGCAAACCTGGTCAGAACCTTGATAGCGTCTGAATCATTATTCGCCGCCTCTCTAATCTGCTTAACCATCGCCGGGTCCAATGTGGCTTCCTTCGCTGCAGGCGAAAGTTCCTCTCGCCGAGGGATCAACAGGCTTAAGTCGGTTGCGAGAGCCTCGGAAAACTGCCACAGCAGGTGCAGTGGAGCTCTCTGCCGGCCTGCTTCGATATTCACGACAGAGGCACGGCTGATTCCGAGTTGCTGCGCAAGTCGCTCCTGGCTAAGTCCTTGCGTTACTCTCGCTTGACGCAGCTTTCGTCCCACTTCTCCATACAGGTCATCGAAATCTGCCATTGAGAGGAAGCTAATCCGGAATTTCAATGCGGTCAACAGAAAGAACCTCGTGATTATCTGGCAAAAACACATTGATTCGATTGCGCCTCATATGGCGGCGATCTCGAGATGTCAACCAACAAATTTTCTTTCAATCACCTGTCCGTTCTACCCAGATTCGGCACGCTTATAGATAGAAGGTTGATATCGAAATGATTCACGTGCCAAGAATAGCGGACAGCAGAACCCCAACTGATTCTGAATTGCTGCGCAAGTCCCATTTGGCTAAGTCCTTGCGCGACTCTCACCTGACGCAGTTTTCGTCCCACTTCTCCGCACAAGTTATCGAAATCTGCCACGGAAAGGAATCTAAAGTGGAATTCCGGTGGATTAACCGGCATCGCCTGATTATATGGCAAACATGTTTGTGTTACTTACGGTTTGACAAATGCAGCAATCGCGCTCAGCATAATGAACGAGCCACGGTCAAGACGACCGACCATTGGCTGGGCCAGATCAGCCCTCTTGTTGAAGGTGGCCAGCTACTATGAGCGTCTCTCGATCTATCCTTTTAGCTGTTGTTTTATCAACCTCCCAGTTGTCGCCTGTCCCGGCAACAAGCCACCTTCCCTCGGGATCAAAGACGACGCTTCCCCGCGCGACCTGCTCTGATCCAGGAGAGTCGTCCTCAGTCAAAATGAAAAGGTGATCGTCTTTCACTCTGTAGGATGTGGGACTATCCATATGGAGATCGACAAAACCATCGTTCTTGCTGACTACTTTTGCCTGCACAATGTGCGGGCTTGCATAATCTATCGAAAAATTACGCAGAGTTACCCGGTCCGAATGCGAAATAACAATAGGAAGCATGGAATCATGAAAGACAAATTCCGATCCGTTGCCATCAAGTTCGAGGCCGCTAACGTGTTCGATTGATATGGCAACCGCGCGCTCGGCTACTCCATCATGGTTTGAGATAAAAAGGTGGCGTATAACCGCGCCCTGAGGCCAAAAGTCATACCTTCCTCGTTTGAACAATATCTTGGAACGATGGTGGCGTAATGCAAAATCGATCGCTCTCGCAACGCTTGGACTGCTGTTCTGAGCGGAGTTAGGTGTCGCTCCATAGAGCGATACGTCAACAGCCTGGCCAATCGCCTCCCCGCGCATGAGTATGGCCGACGAGGCGATGATTGCTGTATAAAGCCAGTGCATTTGGGCGTCCTTTATCTTAGAAAGTAAATTTGCGACTCATTCATATCACCCGATGATTTCGGTCACGATGCTCATGAACAAGAATGTCAAAGGCGTAATAGACGATATTGGATTGTGCGGAACGAAACTTTTGTAGGAGATAGAAATCTGCATGGCCATCGGGCCCCAGCCCCACCACCTCGCCATCGATCACGGTTCCTGAACGCAGATATTCCAACGCAGTGGCGATGTATCCGAATCGATCATTCAGAACATTCTGACGGCGGGAATAGAGCGTGACTTCTTTTGTGTTTCTCACTACTTCAAGACGGTATCCATCGAGTTTAATTTCGTAGGTCCATTCCGCTCCCTCCGGAAGCTTCGAGACCGGCAAGCAATCCATGGTCTCGACGAAGCCTATCTTTCGTGAAACCGCTGACACCTTCTTCGGCATAGCGTTTTTGTACCGACTAAAAGAACGAAGCGCAAGGTGGCTGACGCAACTTCCGGCCACTTCGCCGATCCCCGTCGTTCCCTCCGCTTAGCCGTCCCTTCGGGTGAGCGCCGACTACGCGCCAAAGTCCAAGAACAACTTTGTCACTGGCCGCGCCTGCCACTCGGGACTACGCCGGGTCCCGGTCGTCGTTCTGTCCTGTTTGCTCGTTCCGTCGTTTTTGTCTCACTGCGCTGGTGAGAAACAAAAACGTCCGACCGGGCAGACGAGGAGCAAAAAAATGGAAGGAAGAGAGCAAAAGCAACAGCAACGGCAGACGGCGAAAGAAGTAATCGCCGCCAACGTGCAACACCTTATCCACCAACTTGAACAGGGACATAGCGAAACGCTCACAGCTTACCTCACCGCCATGAGCCACTTTCACAACTACTCTTTCGGCAACATCCTCGAAATTGCACGCCAGAAGCCGGACGCAACCCACGTTGCCGGACTCTACACATGGAACCAGCTTGGCCGCAGAGTGAAGAAGGGCGAGAAAGGCATCCGTATTCTAGCTCCCATCATTGGGACAAAACGCAAGGAGCAGGAAGAAGCCGAGAAAGACTTGACGCGACAGCATGTCCCCGTTCTGGTTGGTTTTCGTGCAGCCTATGTCTTCGATGTTTCGCAGACTGAAGGCAAGGAGCTTCCTGAACATGCACGAGTCAGCGGCGATGCTGGCGCAAACCGCGACCGCTTGATTGAGTTCATCAATACTCAGGGAATTGAGCTCGAGTTCAACGAGCGCATTGCACCAGCAATGGGCATGAGCTACGGCGGAAAGATCGTTCTGCTTCCTGGACAGTCGAAGGCCGAGGAGTTTTCTTGTTTAGTCCATGAGCTGAGCCACGAGATGATTCACAAATCCGAGCGTCGCACCGCAACGACAAAAACCGTTCGCGAGACGGAGGCCGAAGCCATTGCGTTTGTGGTGAGTAAAGCAGTAGGTTTGGAGACGGGAACGGCATCAGCTGATTATGTTGTCTTCGAGGTTATGTGACGTTCATCCTCTGCCTCCCTATGAACACTGGAGATTTTCGTTTTGAACGTCACATAAGCTGGGTTAGAGTTGGGCGAGGAAGGTGAGCAGGTCGGGATTGTCCCGCCAGCGTTTCCTTCCGGATGGACGCTTCTGTTCGCACATGCCGAGCGCTTTCGCTTTCATGTCGAGGTCCGTCTCGGCATAGATATTGGTTGTGTCGAGCGAGACGTGCCCCAGCCATGCACGGATGGTGTTGATATCCACTCCGGCTCGGAGCAGGTGCGTTGCCGTTGTGTGACGGATGGTGTGCGGGCCGATCTTCTTCTTGTGCATTTCGGGCACGGAGGTCGCTGCAGTTCGTGCATGGCGAGTGACGATGTCATGGATGCCGAAGCGCGTCAGCGGTTGTCCCTTGCGGTTGAGGAACACAGGATCTTTGTCTTCACGTCCACGCGTCATCTCACGCAGTGCGTGTGCGGTCGCCGCCCACAGCGGGCAGAGGCGGACCTTATTTCCTTTGCCCTTCAGACGCACCGAAGATAGAGTGCTCGTTCCATCGCTGCGCAGAGTTAGATCGCCTATCTCCAGTTGCGCCGCTTCATCCGCACGCGCGCCGGAGTTGTAGAGGAACAACAGCAAGACATGGTCTCTGTACCCGATCCGTGTTGATTGGTCGGGAACAGCCAGCAACACATCGATCTCATGTTTGTCCAGATAGCCGACGGGGACACGGGTCGATCGCTTGAACTCCACCGAACGAAGCTGCGCCGACCAGCCGAGATTGTCCGGGCTGCGTTGGCCGATGAACCCAGCCAGCGCATGGATGGCCGCCAAGCGTTGATTGCGCGTGGAGATCGTGCAGTCACGCTCCTCTTCAAGATGCCGCAGGAAGGCCCGAACCGTGTCAGCATCGAGGTCGACCACAAGAAGCTTGTCAGCCTTCTTGTGCAACAGATTGGCTGCGAACACGATCATCAGACGCAACGCATCCCGGTAGCTCTGCTGCGTATTGCGCGAGAGGTTGCGGTCGTCGGGCAGATGCTCCATCAGGAAGCGCCTAACCCAAGAACCGAGAGTATGTTTATCGCTCATCGCCACCTCCACATACATAGCGCTCGAAGCGGCGATTGGCCTCTCCCAGAAGCTCCGGCGTCATCGCCAGATAACGCTGCGTCGAGTGCAACTCGACATGCCCGAGATAGGTCGAGAGAGCAGGCAGCAGGGCTTGCACATCGGCGCCGCTGCGATACCACTCCGTGAGTCGATGCACCGCGAAGGTATGTCGCAGATCGTGGATGCGTGGTTGGTATGGACTGGCCTTTTCCCGGCGCACGCCCGCAAGGTTGCATAGCCGGCGGAAGCTGGCCTCAACCACCTGCCGTGGAACTGCCTTATGCAACCGGGATTGGAAGAGTGGCTGGTCGTTGCGGTCAAGCCTCCCCGGCATGGCAAGATAGACTTGTAACTGCGCCTGAACATCCGGTCCAAGCGGTACTAGACGCGATTTGTAGAACTTCGTTCCTCGGACCGTGATGACGCCAGCACCAAGATCCACATCGCCACGAAGTAACCGCAACGTCTCGCCGATGCGCATCCCCGTGCCATAGAGCAGAAGCAGCAGCGTGCGGAACATGGATGCCGACATCAGACACGCATCTCTCTGCTGACTGTACAGAAGGGCAGAGAGCAACAGCCGCAACTCAGAGACAGTGTAGATATAGGGAACGAAGCTGGTTGTGTATTTCGGGGCTGGTGGCGGTAGAGGAACCGTGTGCAACTCCTCTCGCAACCGCCAGTGCTCGAAAAAGACCCGCAACGTGCCATACTTGTTCCGCCATGTTGCAGGGCCAGTGCGTGCCCCTGCCAGGAAGTGCGACATCTGATCAGGCGTAAGTGAGGCGAGTTCGAGTTCACCATAACTACGGGACAAGGCGCGAAGCACTCTGGCCGGACTGTAGTACTTCTCGCCTGTAGCCTGACGCTTTGCGATGTAGAGGGTGATTGATTCGGCTAGCTTCATAGCAGCCCTCCGAGGTCGAAGTCCGCTACGCGACGCAACATCGAGATATCGACCTTTGCATAGATACCCGTAGACATCGCGCTTCGATGTCCAAGGAGATCGCCGATTTCTTTCAACGACACGCCCTCCTGCAACAGGTGCGTCGCGCAAGCATGTCGCAGGCAGTGCGGCCCGCTTCGCCGGCAGCTTATACCCACCGCTTTGAGCTGTCGGTTAGTCATCGCCCACAAGCTCGTAGCAGCGACACTTCGGTAAGGGATATGCAGCGTCACGAACAGATGACGGCATTCGGTGCGCGGACGTGCCTTGGTGATGTATTGCAGGATCGCTTCGCCCACCTCGTGCTGTAGCGGGTACGGCTGCCTTCCGCCGCGCTTGGAGTGCGTGACCAGGAACGTCTCGGCTGACCAGTCGAAGTCGCTCAGCAGTAAACGCGACACCTCGCCGCTACGCAGCCCATAGATCGCGAACAAGAGCAGAACCGCCCTGGCACGGAGCGCTGATGGACTGTCCCCTCCGATGCCGTGCAGCAACCGCTGTACCTCTTCCCACGTTGGCCCATCTGGCAGTCCTTCGTGAACATACCTCCGAGGCCCTTGGATCGCTCCCGCTATACCTGCCTTGCACCACCCACGCCGCTCGGCATGACGGAAGAAGGCGCGCAGTGCCTGTGCAGCCACTGATACGGATGTCCGGTTCCAACTGTCCGTCCCTTTCAGCGTCAGGAACTCATCTACATCCTGAAGCCGCACACGCGACAGGCAAGTATGCCGCGCGGTGAACCACGTCAGGAACGTCGAGGCCTTCCAGCAGTGCGACCGCACCGACAGCGGCGATAGTCCCTGCTCTTCCATCATCCGTCGCGCGAAGTCATCCAGATGATCCGTGAACCATGCGCGTGGTTTGGACCGGGTCTCAAGCCTGCCTGCGAAGCGTAACCACTTCTTTGCCACGTATTCGAAGTAGCTCTCCGTCCGAACATAGGTGCGAGCCCGCGCGTTCGTTCGCTGCCGTTCGCCCCAACGCCGCGAAGCCTGCTTGATCTCATCGACCGTGACATCGCGCAGTGCCTCCAACTTCAGCAAATCGATGACGTGCAACAGCTGCCCAGACACATTCCGTAGCGCTGCGCGGCTTGTTCCTCGCTCCTGCAAATAGTTCAGGAAAGCCAACCGCTCTTCCAGCAACGGGGCGTCACGGTGACGGTTGAGTGCAAATGGAAGTTCCAAAAGCGTATCCAGCATGATCGGGTCTCCTTGATCCCGGCTCATGCTAGCCCCTCAATTTATGTTGTCTCCAGATTGGCCATCCCCAGCATTCATGGGCATGATTCGCGACAACGTCACATAACCGAGAAGACAACATAATCGGCTTTATGTTGAGCCCAACATAACGCCGACTACATCCAGCTTTATCACGGCAACGCGTCGCTATTGGCTGAAAGTCTTGAAGTCATCCAGAAAGCATCCACCGTCATTCTTGCAGCACTGGAGCCAAAGCCGGAATTCGAGAATCAGGTGCCGCAAGATGATATGGTAGCCGCCAGTTAATTCGCACCACCCCTACGGCGGACGGCTAGCAGCGGGTGGCGAGAAGAACTTGGAGTGCCTTAGCTCTCTTTGCCAGTATCGTTCTTACCAGTGAAATGAGCGTTTGGATGTGACGTCGCAAAAAGAAAAATGGTTGTCGGGACAGTGGCAGGCCATGCAAGTGACGAGACTAAATATGAGATGAAGTCGAGGATGGTCCGGCTTCAGCTTTCATCTATCGATACCCTGGCGAAGGGACTGAGCTAGGCGGATTATTCCTCTCCTGAAGAGACAGCGAGATCTAAATGCCAGCAACCAGCTAAAGAACGTAGACACGCAGCATCAACCAGACAAGAAATAGCGCCACTATAGCGAGCACAACATGGGCGATCCAATCGCCTGCTGTCCTTGGCTTCCCGAAGTTGAACATCCGGCACAATAGTAGCATTCATATATTCCTGAAAGAAATCATGGTTGTCATAGATGTTCTGTGTCATCGACAATGCGGTGTGGTGCGCTTTTACGGCAGATTCGGCCACTGCTTGCAATGGAAATTACTTCATCGACGTTTCTGAGGACTCACCCTTCGACTCAAAATTAAAAAGATACCGGGTTTCTTCACCCTTGGTGACAGCCATCGGTTTAGTATCCTGTGTAGTGAATCGGCACACTGCCCTAGCCCAGAAGCCCATCGCGGGAGCATTTGTGGTCATGACCCGAACCTCCCATGCTCCGGGAAATCTCCTCCAGATTTGCTCCGCGATCAAATACCCTACACCGCGGCACCGGACACCACGCACAACAAAGAAGTCGGCCATATCCCAGACCTCGGTGTTTCCGGAAAAGTCAGAACCCTTCTTCACCAGAGCAAAGCCTGCCAACTTGCGCTCCACTCTGACGAGAAATGGAAAGCGATTTGATTCCGTCCAATAGAGAGGAAGGGGATCATAGCTGAACCTGCCGTCATCACCAAGCTCCCTCTCTACGAAGTCAGTGAAATCGTGGATGTAAAGCTGATACAGGTTTGAGAGGGCGGTCCGATCTTCTATCGTCGCGGGCAATAACTCTATCGATTGCGGTGCGTGCGTTTGCTGAGTCATCTCAGAAGGATGATTTCACATTGCAGAACAAGCGGAGGCACGAAACGAGGGGTTGCACGCACGTTCGGTTGGAAGTGCTCGATTGGGGCGGTTCTGGCAGGCCGATCATTCTACTGGCCGGGGCGGCAATGCGGCTCACGTTTTCGACGACTTCGCGCCGAAGTTCACGGCTCACTACCATGTCTACGGTATTATCCGGCGTGGGTTCGGTGCCTCCGGTTATTCTGCAACGGATCGCCCGGCAGATCGCCTTGGCGATGACGTAGTGGCGGTCGTTAACGCGCTCAATCTGAAGAGGCCTATCCTCGTGGGACATTAATATTCCACCCTGAATAAGCTGCGTGGACAGCGACGGCTCGTCCGCTGCCACTGAGGAATCCTTTCCCTGATTTTTTTCAGGTCTGAACCTGTAGAAACAGATAGGGCTGCAGTGGGTGATCATATGCGAAGCTTCCAAAAGCGACATCAGTTGCTCATGCTGGTCGGCTGACCAACGCGACTCTGCTGACTGAGATATACGGCACCTCCGTAGGCCAACGTGCCGAAGGGGATCAGGCGAGAACCGCATAAGGAGACGCTGTCGGTGGAGGTCGCGAAAAACAGAAAAACGATACAGGCCTTCGCTGAACTCCTCGCCATTCTCTTCATGGGTGCGGTCGCTTTGGCTGCTCAGTCTAGTGGGTTCATGCTCTTGCTCTTTCCCGAACTCGCGGCTCTTTCCCATGACATCATGACCCGTCCGCACGGCAAATGGGGCAGTCAACCTTTGCGTCTTATCCTGACGCCTACTCTTACTGCGATTGTCGGTATTTTCTTCACACGTCGCTTGGGCTTCGGCGCATTCGGCATAGCACTCATTGTTGCGTTTAGCCTCGTCATCATCAAACTCATGAAGTCCACAATCGTGGCGGCCATCTCCGCTGGCGTCCTTCCCATGGCATTAAGCGAACGAAGTTGGCGATATCCTCTCGCAATCTTTGCAGACTGCACCGTATTAGTCCTGCTATTTGTCTTGTGGAAACGTTACGCTGCATCGACAGACGTGTCCTACCAAAGCGAAACTAAGAATTCCAAGATCATTGACTCCCTTGAAGATATCTCTCACGATCGTTTCTGGGGATTCGGGCTTATGTTCTTTGTCGTCGCGCTGGGAACAGCTGCCCAAGCCACAGATCTTCGCTTCCTCATCTTCCCGCCGCTCATCGTAATGGCATACGAACTATTCGGGCATCCTGAAGTTCCAGAATGGATGAGACGACCTGCTCTTTTCCCTTTGGTCTGCCTGCTCACAGCTTCCGTCGGATTTCTCGCTCACCATCTAATTCGCGTCAACTTTGTAGCGGTCATGCTCACATTTTTATGTTCTGTTGGCATCCTGCGCTTCTTCAATCTGCACATGCCTCCGGCCCTCGCAGTCGGGCTACTCCCGTTTGTAATAAGAGCGCCGGACTATAGATTTCCTCTTTCAGTCTTGCTCGGTACCATTGCTCTGGGTCTGTATTTTATTGGATACAAGCGTTTGCGGAAGCAAGGGCAAAAAGAAATGGCTGTCCCGGAAAATACTTGAGAGAATCGCCTTCGATTACGTTAGCCACCATGAGCGCTCCTCATGCTTCAAATGGTCTGCCTTCACCTAAAAGTGAAGGAAACGCCTGCCTCCTCCCGATCCCGTAAACTCGATCACGAAGGTGTGGTCGGTAACTCGCGCAATCCAGAACAGGTCGCACTCGCCTATACAGTCGATAGCCGCTGGCGAAATAAAGCTGAGTTCGTGAACGGGAGAGAAGCGATCGTCGCTTTTCTCAAGAGGAAATGGAGCCGCGAGCTCGACAATCGTCTGATCAAGGAGTTGTGGGCCTTAGACGGAAATCGAATCAGCGTACGTTTCGCTCACGAGTGGCATGACGACGCCGGCCAATGGTATCGCTCTTATGGAAATGAGAACTGGGAGTACAACGAGCAAGGCATCATGCTTCACCGCCACGCTTCCATCAACGATTTACCGATCAAGGAAGAGGAGCGACCTTATCATTGGCCTCTTGGTCGATGCCCTGACGACTATCCGGGACTCTCGAAGCTCGGCCTCCAGCGACCAGGCTATTTCTTTTGATCTCGTCGCCACGCCGCGGGTGTGGTCCCGCGTGCTCTTCGGAATGTTTTGGTCAGATGGCTCTGATCGGCAAACCCGACCTGAACCGCGATCTCCGAGACTGGAATGTCTGTGGACGCTAACAAATGTTCGGCAGCTTCAACGCGGCGCCGCAAAGCCCATGAGTATGGCGGTACACCCGTGGAAATCCGGAATGCGCGCGCGAAACGCGATTGTGAGAGATGCGTAAGGTTCGCTAATTCTGCAAGGCTGATGTCCTGTCGGAAGTATTCCTCAATGTAGGACTTTGCAAGCCTCAGTTGCCACGGCACGAGACCGCTTTCGTTCGAAGCCGCCTCCCGACTCAGTTCCTTGTGAGTCGCTGCAAGAAAGGCAGCTACAAGGCTGTTCCCGTAGAGTTTGTCCTCCGCACCTGCCAGGCATGCGTTTGCAAGCAAGCTGGCACAGGTCGCGATTCGGCTGTCGTGACGCGGGTCGCTCGGGCGGTTGATCCGCCCGAAATCGAGATCGTTGCCGAGAATCCGCTCCAGCTGCTCAACATCAAACTGAACTTCGAGATACCTTAGGGCTCGCACCTTCTCAACCCAGCTAAAGTAGGTGACGTTGGGCGGAATCCAGAAAAAGAATCCCGGTCGCTGACTAGCCATAGGAAGGGGTTTTTGGGGATCGCGCCTTGGGCTCAGTTTGCCTCCGACGTGTCCCAGTACTGCAACCACTTTGAAGGAATTGCACGAGAGATCCAGGGCGGAGATCTCTGCCGTCGGAAGACAGTGGTTGTAGCGAATGCTGGCTCCGTTCCACTTACGATTGAGCATGTAATACTCCCGATCGCCAATCCACTCATGGCTGGTATCGATGTTTTTCGGAATTCGTGAGATCAAGCTCATATCGCCTCCTTATCCCATCTGCCCTAACTCTGCTCTCGAAGCTGCCGAACGGCAGGTCGCGATTCTCGATCGGATCCGGAGAAACGGCCACGTGCTAGCCAACGAACTTGCGATCGAATTCGAGACCTCGGAGGACACGATTCGACGTGCGCTTCGCGAACTGGCCGAACGAGGGCTCTGCAAACGTGTCTATGGTGGTGCTTTAGCGAAGTGCCAGCCTCTGAAGCAATCGTGGTGCGAAATGCAGAGAATATAGATCGGAAAGCCGCATTAGGTGGCGCACTGGCTGAATTAGTGACAAAACGGCAATTTGTGTTCATCGATGGCGGCACTAAGAATCTGGCTGCCGCCCGCATGATCCCTAAAAACTTTGACCTGACCGTGACAACACAAGACCCTGCCATGGCAACATCCGACCGTTTGGCAATTTGCTTATGGTTGGGCATGAAAAGTCTCTGAAATCAACTCAGAACTTGTAGATCACATCCATGCCGAAGAAAAACTGATTCCTGGATCTACCGCCGTTGTATCCCCGTTGGTCCCAGGAGTGGTCGAAGCGGAGTTCCGGGCGAAACATGACCGTGTTGCCGATGTATTTAGTTGCGTAGAGAGTATTTTCCGTATACTTCCCCGCAATGCCGGTACGCTGCCCCTTCTTGTCGTTGAGAAAGTCTGACCGGAAGCCAAACATCAGCTTCGAATTGATGTCCCGGTTGATGTAATTCACGACCGCATATTCGGGCGCTGTGCAGCGGAGCTCGCCGGGCGCGCAGAAGGCGCCATTCGCACCGGTCTCCGGCATGATCGGGTTCGTTACATTTCCAGCAACGTTGGGCACGTCGCGCTCATACATGTACCAGGTTTCCGTCGCCGTGTGCCATTTGCTGCTGAACTTGTGATACCAGGTGAAGTCGTAGTCCTGCAGATTGTTGTACGCGTACTTGCCGTCATTAATGCCGTTGGCGCAGCCGTAGAAGTTGTCGTTATTACTTTTCGTCGAATAGTTTAAGCAGGCGATGGCCGAAGGCTTAGCGTCCGGCGTCCATAGGGCCACATCATGTCCACCTGACATGCCTAGCTGAACCGTCCACTGTTTGTTCAATTTCAGAGTGCCGTAGATTCCTGTATCGGTGAACGGATCGATCGTATAGAGCAGAGAGTGCGTCATGTTGTAGTTGTTCGGCGCAAGCTGTGCTTCGATGCCGGGGACGGAGAGGAAGCGGCCGATGCGAATATCGAGGCCTTCTTTTACTGGGAAATAAAGATCCAGGTATTCGAGAACCGGATCGAAGCCATACTGACGGTTAAACAGCAGCAGTTGCTGGCTGAAGTAACCTTTCGCCGTCGTGAAGCGGTAGTCGATTCCATAGAACCCGGTGAGATGAAATCCCCAGTCGAAGTGAGAGTTTTGCACCGTGTTGGGCAGGCGTTCGACATAGACGACGGCCTGGTTGAGTTCTACCTTGTTCGGGAAAATATCGTAAGAGACCGGAAAGTTGTTGTGGCCCGACGTACTGAAATTAATGCTCGGAGCGATCCAACCATAGATCTTGGTTCGGCTGCTCTCAAATTTGAGTGCCGACAGCAGGGGGTAAGTATTGCCGTCTGGTGCCCCGATGTCTGGTGATCCTCCATAACCCCAGTCGGAGAATGGAAACGGAGGCGAGTTTATCGGAGCCGGAAGGCCGCGCTTCGGAGGCAGAGCTGTTGTAACGCTTGTCCCATTCCAGTCTTGCAGATAAAACTGGCCGAGCCTTTGGAAGAAATTTCCGCTTAAGGGGATACCGGCTGAGTCGTTCTGACCGTTCGCTGACTTTTGGGGATCCTCTGCGGAGCCTGCACTGGGATCGTCCGGAAGTCCATTGTCCGAGAGGTCGGCAGTTCCCGAGGCAGTTGGCAATGCTGACGAAGAATTGGGCTCGTGATCAGCTGTGGTTGTGTTTACCTGTCCAAAACAGTGCGAGAGAAATCCGAAAACGGTAAGCAATGTGATCGCAGACCAATGGGCCCTCCGTTTGTATTTCATGAAGCGTGAACTGGGTTGATACATAAGGCGTCGTCTCCTGAAGTTGCCGAACTCGCGTGATTCATTGAGCACCGTGCCACGCCCGGGCATGCTTCGGAAAATGCCCGTTTTTGCCCTATGTGTCCTTTCTAGCCCGCATAACATGCATGTGAGAGACCAGACCGAGATCAATCCTGCCTCGTCGCAATGGCCTTTGAGTTCAAGAACCTCAGGACCACCAGCCGACGCGATTGGAATCGCCTTCATGGGGCAATTTCCTCTTTGCCCGTGACAATCATCACGAAATACCCTACTTGGCTTAGTTGAGAAGGTGCTCGTGCACCTTTTCGGATAGCTTGTGATCTCGCCATAATCTACTCAAAATCCCAATCAGAACGGGGGCACAATCTCAAATGCTTTTTGAGTACAGTTGCGGATGCGTAAGATTCATCACTCTCAGGTATGGCCGATGTTTTCGAAAGACCGGAACATTCCTCTTACAGAGGGATAGCACAGAGAAATTATCGAATCCACACCATGCAGGTGTGATCCGAAAATATGCAGGGTTGTACCTGTTATTTTCTCTAGGTAATTGTTGCGATCTTCTGGAACACTCACGACAAGGCACGCTACCGAACAGCTGATTGAATGCTGATCGTCTCGGGCGACTGGACCAGTGCGACCTTTTCGCTCTTGCCGCCCGCACGAACGGCAGGCAGTAGACGGGCCGCAGCTGAAGCGATGACACGTCGTTTGGCTCTCAACAAGCGGGTCTTGGTGGCAGGCAAGGAGAGGTGTAAACGAGCCGCAACTTCGTTCAAGGACAAGTCGTCATTAAGTCGTATCTGTAGACCCTCCTTGAGCGAACACGGCAAGGAATCAATCGCGTGTCGAAGCACTTCGTATTCTTGTTTGACCCGTAACATATTCAAGGGATCGGGACGTGGGTCGGGCACACTCATAAGCAACAAGTCATTCTTCTCAGGCTCGCCTGTCACCTCATACCCGTTCTTGTGCTTTCGTCGAATCATAAGCGCGGAGTTGATCGCGATGCGAGTGAACCATGTCGAAAATTTTGCTCTGCCGTCGAATGTAGACAGCTTGAAATAAGAGCGGATGAGCGCCTCCTGCAGGGCGTCTTCTGCATCAGCCTCTGCACGAAGGATTCTGTGTATAGCACGAATTGCTATGGGTGAGGCATTTTTGACGAGTTCAGCGTAAGCGTCGTCGTTGCCTGCCTTCGCAAGGGCTACAAGCTTTGCGTCCCCCGGCCCGAGGGAGACGTCATCCGTCTGATTGCCGCACTGTAATGTCATGTCGCTTTTATCCTGCTCGACAATGTGGCGTTTCACAATCTCGGAACTGAGGGTCCATGTCCTGTAATTTCTACAGGTCAACCTCGTAGCCTACAAACTCCATTACTCAAGTATCCGCCAAAGAACTCGCCTCGAAGAAGATTCGAAGAAATGCCGTCAACCTTGGCGCTGTTCACACGGAAGGTTTCGAGTCGGCTGGCTTCAAAGACAGTCCATTCGAGGCGCATATTGTCCAGAACACACCGTTGGGTCGTCTTGGCACGCCCAAGGACATCGCTGACCTGGTTACGTACCTCGCATCGGAGAACTCCGGCTGGATTACCGGCTCATTGATCGATGCAGCCGGCGGCTGGAGATAGTTTGGCCCGGCGCTCGCGAGGAAGAGTCGGACTCTGGCGATATGCCCGGTTTATTTGGCACAGAGCAATTCATTTTTCGTAACGATTGCCATAGGCGTGACATATTGAGACGGCACGATCGTTCCAAAACAGTGGATTCGACAAGACCACCTCTCCCTCTGGAGCGTAGCCTCTTTAGCTATAAGCCTTCTGCCGCGTCTCGCGTTATCGACCTATATTCTGGCGGCTTGCGAATTACGTCCAGGACATCAAGGGCTTGACGCTCCATTGTGGACGGAGAGATGTATGGGACGGCGAGCAGTGGTTAGGTGCGCATCTCCTCATCCGTTCACCGGGCGAAACATACAAGGATTTAAGCCAGACATGACAACCGCTAATTCAATGACAGGATTTCGTGTCGAAAGTAATCCACCTGAAGTCGATCTCGTTGGTGTAAGCAATCTCCTTGAGATTGTGGGTATGAGAGCGCGATCGATCGACGCGATGGCGCAAGCTATCAAAGCTTCTACCGAGGTGGTCGTTGTGCATGACGATAGAAAGATGCTCGTAGGATTCGGTCGCCTTGTTAGCGACGGGATGTATTACGGTACGTTGTGGGATATCGCAGTCCATCCAAACGTTCAGAAGCGCGGAGTCGGCAAAGCGATTGTCAGTCGATTGCTGGCCAAGTGCAGGAGCCTTGAGTTAACGATGGTGGGACTTTTCACAGCGTTACACAATCGGCAGTTTTACGAGAGTTCGGGTTTCGCGATGCTTGATTATATTCATGCTATGACACTCGATTTAAAGCAATCTGAACATTGAGAGAGGAAAAAGATATGGATCGAGATTTGCTCGGCATAGTAGTCACGGAGTTTAATTCGGATATAAGCGAGGCAATGTTAACAGCAGCTCTGAATGAGGCGACGAGTTTAGGTGCCGAAATAGTGTCAGTTTCTCATGTACCCGGCGCGTATGAGATTCCTTTAATAACTGAAGAACTATTAAAAAACGAAGATATTACTTCTGTCGTAGCTCTTGGGTTTATTGAAAAGGGAGAAACGCAGCACGGTGAAGTGATGGCTCATACGGTTAGTACTTCGATATTAAACTCCTCTGTGAAACACGGAAAGGCCATTGGTTATGGACTCATTGGACCAGGTGCTTCATTGGAACAGGCCAATCACCGTAAGGAGCCTTACGCTAGGGCAGCCGTTCGGGCTGCAGTTGCATCTACCAGCGTGCTTCGGGATATTCGAAAAAGATGAAAGACGGAGGATAGCTGGGTTTCCTCTTAGTGCTTTGTGAATAAACAATGGTTACAAGCGGAAGAAGTTATTGGGCACAGGCAACGAGACGGTTTGCTCTTCGCGGATTCTACCTGAGCGAGATGGTTAACGATCGTCCAAACGTTTGTGCTCAGGGATTAGAATGGCGGCCGAGATGACCGCGACCGACTGTGTGGAAAGATGAAACAAACTCAACTACTGTGACATATATTTGTAAATCTCCCCTGAGTTCCACTCATACTACTCCGCGAAGCTTCCACGTTGAGACAACCCGTCGACCCCATTCCATCCGTCGATCTCTTACGAGGGTTTGCCATGATCTGCGTATTTGAGCCCCGCGCGCAATCCACTGGACGGCTAGGACTGAAGCGGGCTACTTTCATTGCTAAAATGAAAAAGCTCGGAATCTCACGCCAGTGCACAAACACGATTTAAGCCGGCTCAACGAGAACCAGTAGAGCGAGCAGTATTAAGCTAGAGGAGGGCTGTACCATTGGCCTCTTGGTCGAAGTCCTGACGACCATCCGGGACTTTTCGAATTCGGCCTCTAGCGATCAGCCTATCTCTTCTGATCTCGTCGCCACGCCGCGGGTGTCGTCCCCAATGCTCTTCGGAATGCCTTAGTCAGATGGCTCTGATCGGCAAACCCGACTTGGACCGCGATCTCCGAGAGTGCGATGTTTGTGGACGCTAACAGATCTTCGGCGGCTTCAACTCGACGTCGCAGAGCCCATGAGTACGGCGGTATACCGGTGGAAATCCGGAATCCACGCGCGAAACGCGATTGTGAAAGATGCGTGAGGTTTGCCAGTTCTGCAAGGCTGATGTCCCGTCGGAAGTATTCCTCAATGTAGGACTTTGCAAGCCTCAGTTGCCACGGCACGAGACCGCTTTCGTTCGAAGCCGCCTCCCGACTCAGCTCCTTGTGCGTCGCTGCAAGAAAGGCAACTACAAGGCTGTCCCCGTAGAGTTTGTCCTCCGCACCTGCCAGGCATGCGTTTGCAAGCAAGCTGGCACAGGTCGTGATTCGGTTGTCGTGACGTGGGTCGCTCGGGCGGTTGATCCGCCCGAAATCGAGATCGTCGCCGAGAATCCGCTCCAATTGCTCAAGATCAAATTGCACCTCGAGATACCTTAGGGCTCGAACCTTCTCAGCCCAGCTCCAATAGGTCACGTTGGGCGGAATCCAGAAAAAGAATCCCGGTCGCTGAGTCGCCATAGGAAGGGGTGTTTTAGGATCGAGCCTTGGGCTAAGTTTGCCTCCGACGCGTCCTAGTAATGTAACCACTTTGAAGGAATTGCAGGAGAGATCCAGGCAGGAGAGCTCTGACGTTGGAATACAGTGGTTGTAGCGGATGCTGACTCCGTTCCACGTACGATTGAGCATGTAATACTCCCGATCTCCGATCAGCTCATGGCTGGTATCGATGTTCTTCGGAATTCGTGAGATCAAGCTCATATCGCCTACTTATCCCATCCGCCCTAACTCTGCCCCCAAAGATCAGTTTCCCAACCGCGTGTGGTGTCGCTGTACAGATAAACCTTCGACGATTCTTATCATCCATTATTGCACGTTTATGCCTGTTGATGCATGATTATGTCTGGAGTAAAGTTCAAATATGGCTCAAATGGATCTCATGGCTGCCGAACGGCAGGTCGCCATACTCGATCGTGTCCGCAGAAACGGCCGCGTCTTAGCCAGCGAACTGGCGATCGAATTCGAGACTTCGGAGGACACGATTCGGCGCGCTCTTCGCGAACTCGCCGATCAAGGGCTATGCAAACGTGTCTATGGTGGTGCTTTAGCGATATCGCCAGCTTCTGAAGCAATCGCTGTGCGAAATGCAGAACATATGGATCGGAAAGCCGCATTAGGTGCCGCACTGGCCGACTTAGTGACAAAAGGGCAATTTGTATTCATTGATGGCGGCACTACGAATCTGGCTGCCGCCCGCATGATCCCTAGAAATTTTGCACTGACCGTGGCGACACAAGACCCTGCCATCGCCGCAGTTCTTGCTACGCGAGAAGACGTCACCCTGATCTTGATAGGCGGACAGGTAAAGCCCCATCTCGGTTCTGCCGTAGGAGTTGAGGCGACACGACAAATGATGGATCTTCGACCTGACCTGCTACTTTTGGGTCTTTGCGCCTTTGACCCGCAGTCTGGAGTGTGGGCCTTCGATGCCGAGGACGCTGCGTTTAAGCGGTCTTTAGTAAAGAACTCCCGGAAGACGGTCACGGCCGCCCTAAATGAAAAGCTGGATGCATCGGGGCCGTTCCGCGTCTGCCCGGTCGAATCGATTCAGACGTTGATCGTCGAGTCGAACGCACCGCGTCGCGCTACCAAACCATTCGTTGCCCGAGGGGTTCAGGTAAGAACGGCCAAGCCATAGGCTCAGCGGCAACTCTGGTCACAAGGTACGTTGTCTATGGGCGGATCATCTTTGGTCAGCCTCATAGACCTCAATGTGCGCATCAGGCGTGCCTTCGGAATGATCCTCGCATCCTTGCTGCACGTCTCAGTTTCCATCCTGACTTAACCCTTTCGATCATTGAATTCAAGAGCAAGAACCGGAGTGTGACGTTATGAAAACGCCGCTAGAGTTGGTTATGTAAGCAGAAAGGAACATCCGATGAGCAAGGCGGGAACAAACCTTGAACTCGCAAACAGTATCCAGCAGGATCCACGGTGGCAATCTGTGATCGATCGTGACTCCAAGGCCGACGGTAAGTTCTTCTACTCGGTCAGAACAACTCGAGTGTACTGTCGCCCTTCATGCGGAGCTCGCCTTGCTCGTCCCGAAAACGTGCAGTATCACCTGACGTGCGAAGACGCTGAAAAAGCCGGATTTCGAGCATGCAAACGCTGCAAGCCAGATCAAATGAGTTTGGCTGCAGAAAACTCAGTCAAGATCGCGAGGGCATGTCGGTTGATCGAGCGGTCCGAACAGGTGCTGACTCTAAAGCAACTGGCGAAACAAGCCGAGATGAGCCCGTTTCATTTCCACAGAACCTTTAAGTCAATAACCGGACTCACACCCGCCGCCTATGCGAAGGCGCATCGCAATCAACGGGTACGAGCCTCATTAGAAAGGAGCAACTCCGTGACTGACGCGATCTATGATGCCGGCTTCAATTCGAGCGGGCGTTTTTACGAAAATACAAACCAAGTTCTCGGTATGACGCCGACTAAATTTCGTGAAGGCGGAGGCGACACGGACATCTTTTTTGCGATCGGCAAAGTCTCGCTGGGCTCGATTCTGGTCGCCCAAAGTAACAAAGGCGTTTGCTCGATCTTGATTGGCGAGGACCCTGAGGTCCTGATACGCGATCTTCAGGACCGGTTCCCCAAAGCGAATCTGATCGGAGACGAAGCTGGATACCAGGAGCTGGTCGCAAAGGTGGTTGGACTGATCGAGCAACCTGGAATCAGCCTCGATCTTCCGTTGGACATTCGTGGCACCGCCTTTCAGCAGCGGGTCTGGAAAGCACTACAACAGATTCCCCCGGGCACGACTGCGACCTATACCGAAATTGCGAAGAAAATCGGTATGCCCAAGGCCGTCAGGGCAGTTGCACAAGCTTGTGGAGCAAATGCGCTTGCAGTGGCAATCCCATGTCACCGAGTGATTAAGAACGATGGTTCTCTCTCCGGCTACCGCTGGGGAGTCGATCGTAAGCGTGCGCTTCTTGAAAGAGAGGCGCGCGCATGAACACCCTATTTGCTGAGAGAGCAGACTCTGTGCGGGAGACAGTCGGTCAATCATCTGAAGCATCGAGAGCTGTGGCTCGGATCGAATCGTTGAACTGGCCGCAGATCACGAATGAGTTAAATGATCAGGGGAGTTCCTTGTTGAAAAATGTGCTCACAGCTGAGGAGTGCGTCAGTCTGTCGCACCTATATCCAAATGAAGACGGATTCCGTAGCCGCGTCGTGATGGGACGGCATGGATTTGGTCGCGGAGAATATAAATACTTCAGCTATCCACTGCCCGGAATTATTCAGGGGATGCGGACGGCGCTATATCATGAACTCACCCCGATTGCGAATCATTGGAACAAGAGCATGGGGATTGAAGTTCAGTATCCGAAGGAACACGCCGAATTCATTCAACGCTGTCACGACGCCGGTCAATCAAGGCCTACTCCACTCCTGTTGCAATACGGAACTGGAGACTACAACTGCCTGCATCAGGATCTCTATGGTGAGCACGTATTCCCGATACAAGTCGCGTTCCTGCTCTCCGAGCCGGGGCAAGATTTTGACGGTGGAGAGTTCGTATTGACGGAGCAGAGACCGAGAATGCAGTCGCGGCCCGAAATCGTTCCTTTACGCCAAGGCGACGCAGTCGCATTCGCGGTTCATCATCGTCCGGTTCAGGGCACTCGAGGTACCTATCGCGTCAATCTCCGCCACGGAGTAAGCAGGCTGCGATCAGGACATAGATACACGGTAGGCGTGATTTTTCACGACGCGAGCTAGGAGGATGCGCGATGTCGACACTCTTTGATTCAATTCCCGGGCGGGGACTGCCTCACGATCTCCTCGGCCCGGGCACCGCCATCTTGAACGGCTTTGCACTTGGGCGCGAGACTGAATTGGCATTTATGATCCAAGCCATTAGTAAACTTGCGCCTTTTCGGCACATGATCACACCCGGTGGCTTTCGTATGTCTGTGGCGCTGACAAACTGCGGAAGATACGGTTGGGTCACCGATCGGACGGGATATCGTTACGACAGCATCGATCCCGAAACAGAACAGCATTGGCCGGGAATGCCTGATAACTTTCTCGAATTGGCCAGAGCTGCTGCATCGACGGCTGGCTTCCCGTCATTCATTCCTGATGCCTGTCTCATTAATCGTTACGAGCCTGGGTCGCGGCTCACGCTTCATCAGGACAAGAACGAACGAGATTTCACACAGCCCATCGTTTCGGTCTCTCTCGGGTTGCCGGCAACTTTCCTCTTCGGAGGTATGGAACGCTCCGATAAGACCGTCCGAGTCCCACTACATCACGGCGACGTCCTCGTCTGGGGAGGTCCGGCTCGGTTACGCTACCACGGGATCAACCCTCTGAAAGAGGGAGTGCATCCGACGTTTGGAGGCTACCGCTACAACCTAACTTTCAGGGCTGCGGGATAGGTAGATCTCGAGGACTAATCAGCTAACAGGAGTCGACAGACACCCAGGAGAAAAAGATTATGCGTTCTAAACGCGATGGAGACACCGTTGCTAGTTTGGGATCAGACGAATACATCGTAGAACCCCTCTGTTTCGATACGGACGCGCTCGAGACCTATAAGGAGTTCGTTCTACGGTCTATCACTGAATTTGCGGAATCTGACCTTGGCCTCCTTCATCAACCACAAGACGACGTTCAACGTCTTTATCTCATCACGGGTGGAGTCTTCCGTTTGGGGGATTCGGGCGTCACCCGGCTGAGCTAATCGAGAGTGTGAAGGATAAGTGCACTTCTAACGCGATTGCTTCGATACAGGGCTGCCAGCGTCATTGGCGGCCCTCCTTCTGTCACTTTCACTGTAGCCGACACCGTCTCAGTAAGACCCCTTGTCCCTGGATCGTCGGAGCAGTCTCCTACCGAAGTCTTTAGAGGACTTCAACTGTACTGACTGGCAGTGAAATAAAGTAGACGACGATCGATATGGATTCGACCAAGTCATTGCTTCTTCTGCCTGAACATCCAGCTCTCGAGCCCGTCGAACGTTGAACAAGTCTCAGAATTTGGCCCGTCCCGATTTTGTAGTATGTCATGGATTGTGCCACTTCTTCGAGTGACAGCGTAGTTGCATGGCGTTCGAACCATGCGAGGATTTGCTGCTCATCGAGAGTGCCCTCCGCTAAGAGATAGTCGGCGAGGTGATCAATTGCGGCTTCGTCTGCTCTGATCAATCGAGACGCGAGCTTGTAGCCGACATGAGCAAATGTGTTCGTGTCTTTTTAAGACTGCGAACAAGTCCCCTTTGCACAGCGGCTTCACGCGCCTCCTGCGCGCTCGTCATGTCAGAGTTCAGTTGCTTTGAAATCGACTCCGACAGCGGTTCCGTCGGTGTCTGGTCAACGATCGTGCCGACATAGACGAAAGCAAACCCCCGTCTTATTAACTTCATATCGTCCCGATACGGTCCTCTGGCTTGTTCCAATCACATGTAGTTCCGCTTGCTCGCTCGCCCGCATCGACTACACCGATGCGTTCAACGGGAAAGTTCGCACGCAAAGCGACGATCGCGCGTGCAGCAAGATGCCGAGCTGCTTGTTTTGATCGATGTCGTTCATACTGACTCCATTGTTGGTTCGTCATAACTGCTGCAATCTCGAATACGACACCGTTGATCTGGCGAATCATAGGAAAATGTCTGTGATACTCTCGCTCACATGAGTGCCAGCGACGACAAGATTATCATCAACAAAACGATACTAGCCCTCCATTCACAGATCGCGGATCTTGACATTGAAATTGGCGAAATAGGCAGCGAAAACTCGAAGATGAATTGAACAGACTGAGTTGATTGGCCGCTGACATCCTGATTTCCCATCTCTCCCAACAGGATCCCGCTAATGTCTGCGCCGCTGATTATAGCTCGGTCAGAAGCCCTCGAAATAATTTGTCTGCAACTCTGCCGAATGTCCCGAGAGGGCGCCCTGAAACATTAATCTGAGAGCACCCTCGAATGTCTTTGGTCGTCGGTACGGGTTCCTTGTTGCATACTGCTTTTGCCTTGAGCTTATATTTTGGCCGATTCGAAGAAATTGCGCATCGCTTCTGCAATCTCCTCAACGTGGGTTTCGAGTGCGAAGTGTCCGGCGTCAACGTACTGAACCGTAGCTTTAGGCATGTCCTTCTTAAAGGCTTCTGCGCCGGCAGGTATGAAGAAGGGATCATTCTTACCCCAGACTGCGAGGAAGGGAGGTTGATGGGCCCGGAAATACTCGTGGAATTTGGGATAGATCGTCACATTGTTGCGATAGTCAAAATGCAGATCGAGTTGAATGTCGATGTTCCCGGGGCGCTCGACGAGCGCAATGTCGAGGGTGTAGCTCTCTGGCGAGACCCGGTCTGGTTCGGGCATGCCCGCGAAGTATTGAAAGCGAATTCCGCCCGCACCAAGAAACCCTCGAATCACTTCGCGATTCTCCGGCGTCTCTTCCTTCCACCACTTCTTAAGGGGCTCCCATGGCACTCCCAGGCCCTCTTCATATGCGTTGCCGTTCTGGGAAACGATAGCGGACACGCGCTCGGGACGCGAGAGCGCCAGACGCAGTCCAGTGGGAGCGCCAAAGTCGAAGATGTAAAGGGCGTATCGCTTCAAGTTGAGCGCGTCGGTAAACGCACCGATTGTTTTCGCCAGGGAATCGAAGGTGTACGTGTAGTTCCTCTCGGCAGGCACCTCGGTAAATCCGAAACCGGGGAGATCGGGAGCGATCACTCGGTACTTGTCTCCAAGACGGAGAATCAACTCCCTGAATTGAAACGAAGACGTTGGAAATCCGTGGAGCAGCAAAACGACCGGGCCATCCGCCGGCCCCGCTTCACGATAGAAAATGGAAACGCCGTCCGCGGATACACGGCGCAGGAATGTGTGAGGAATCATGCTCTCGGAAGTTGACATAGTGGAAAGCCCCAATCGTGAAGTGTGTTTTGCAATACGTATGAATTGCCCAAATGAGAGCCTGAAGTAGATGTGGCGGTTACAAAATCTTTAGCGTTGATTCTAAGCAGCCCTGGCGGAGACGCTCTCTTCAGGCCTTTTTGCGAATCCACGATGGATACCGATGAACCGAGAAGTAGAGTTCAACTCTGTTAAATAAAATGTAACCCCTCCCAGAAGTGCGGCTCTCATCTCGGACGAAAGATTCAGTAATTGGTGAACGACCTCTGGTCCCCAAGTGAGGACGGGTCTTACTCGCCGGATGCTAGATATTCAGTCGACGACAGGAGCACGAAAGATGGGCAAACTTGCACTTGGATGCGCATTGTCGCTGGTGATCGGAGCGATGTGCTGCTGGGTAGATATTCCATTACCTAGTCCGCCGAAGATTCAAGGTGCGCTTCTCGTCGTAGCAATGACCCTGGGGTATCTCGCGACCGATTGGGTCATTGCCAGAAAGATCCCTTCCAGAGGGCCCGCGACGACGCAGTCCCTTTGTGGCGGGCCGACGGGAGTTCCGTGTGCCCCGAAGCAGCCGCAAAAAAATAATTGTTGTATTGACCAAAATCAGCAACATCGATCGGAGAAGCCTAAATGACGAATACTGCCACACCGCCATCCCCAACCAAGTCCTATCCCGTCCACTACAAAACCGTAGCCATCGATGAGCAGGAGCTCTTCTACCGTGAAGCAGGCCCAACCGATGCTCCAGTGATGCTTCTTCTGCACGGGTTTCCGACTTCCTCCAACATGTTTAGGAACCTCATCGCGAAGCTCGCCCCGAACTTTCATGTGATTGCGCCGGATTACATTGGATATGGGCTGAGCAGCATGCCCGATCCTAAGACATTTGCGTACACTTTCGAAAACCAAACGAACTTTGTCGAGAAACTGGTAAAGAATCTTGGACTGACCAAGTTCATCATGTATGTCATGGATTACGGCGCTCCGATTGGCTATCGTCTCGCATTGCGCCATCCTGAAAAGGTCGCGGCCTTCGTCATACAAAACGGCAACGCATATGACGGTGGTCTCCTCGACTTTTGGGATCCTATCAAGAAGTACTGGAAGGACCATTCCTCTGAAAGTGAAGCGAGCATCGCGCATCTAGTCACACTGGACGCGACGAAATGGCAATACCAGAATGGCGTCTCAGACACTTCGCTTCTCGATCCCACAGCGTGGGTCCTGGATCAACACGGGCTCGATCGGCCGGACAACGACAGAGTCCAATTCGACATGTTTTATGACTATCGGACGAATGTTCCCCTTTATCCCCAATTTCAGGAGTTCTTCCGCAAATACCAGCCGCGGACATTGATTATCTGGGGAGAGAAGGATTTCATCTTCCCACCACCAGGCGCTGAGGCCTACAAGCAGGACCTGAAGAACCTCGAAATGTATATGCTCCCGACGGGCCATTTCGCGCTCGAGACGCACTGCGACGAAATTGCGCATCACATCAACCGGTTCTTCCATAAGTAGGCATCCGTGCCTCAGACGTAGATTCGCACTTGCCTGGCTCATAAACTTGTCATCTGAAAGGCAATTCGCTTCGAGCGCCTTCACCTGAAGGCGCGAAGAAGGCTTACAGGGCTTACAGATCTAATTCGACATCTGACGTCGGGCTCGAGCAGCAGATAAGAGCCCGGTCGGAAGTGAGGGTATCGATAGTATCCGGGAGTAGCTCAATTCTCCACTGATGACCCCACTCTCACAGTTATGACACATTCCTGAGCGGCACGACCAACGCACAGGAACGTCACATGCTTCCGCGGCCTCAAGCAGATTATGAAAGCGCGAGCTCCAATGGAAGGCAACTCCGCTCTTGACCAAGGTTACGAGAGGGCCGGATTTCGCAGCATCTTGCGGTGGGTGTGGTTTGGAAAGCGGAGACGGAGACTGACCCGTTGATGCGGCGGCTGTCGTTCGCAAGAGATGTGGGGAGCAACGATCATCGCTGGGTTCAAAGCAAAGTTGAGATGAGATCACTCGAGATTGCCCACTGCAGGCACTGCGACTGGTGCGGGGGCATTCGGCCGCAGTGATTTCGAGATCCACTTCATGGATAGGTCACGTTGATTTAAAACGACGGCTCAGCAGCCATCACTACATCTCAAGCAAACCTCTACGGACCGCTAACGTCACAGCGTGTGTTCGGTCTCTCGCCTGAAGCTTCTCCGCGATGTTTTTGATATGGAAGTTCACTGTCGTCTCTGAAATCCCTAACTGATCTCCTATCTGCTTGTTTTTCGTGCCGTCTCGGATGAGCGATAGCACTTCGGTCTCGCGGAGAGTGAGTTCTTCCTCCCCCCAGTGTTCCGCAACGACGCCAGCAACTTCTGGAGGAATGTATTTTTTTCCTTTGTAGACGGTGCGGATGCTCTTAATCAACTCATCTTTGGATGTGCTCTTCAAGACGTAAGCAGCGGCTCCAGCGCGTAGGGCGCGTTGGATCTCTATGTCTCCCCTTGATGTTGTCAGCATGATGATTCGGGCGTTGGGAGATTGTTTGCGGATTGTCATCAGGGTTTCGGTGCCGGTCGCACCTGGAAGCCTCTGGTCCATCAGAACAACATCTGGCCTAAGACGGCGGTATTCACTTATTGCCTCGTCAGCAGTTTCCGCTTGAGCAACCAGTTCCATATCTGGTTGAGAAGATATAAGTGTCTCCAGACCGCCCCGAAAGATCGGATGGTCCTCAACCGTCATAACTCGTATTCGCTTTCCGGTGGTCATCAAGTTGCTGAATCATGCCTGCGAATCACAAATTGCCTTCCTAACAGTTGGCGCCAACCATATTCACACTCGAAGAGAAGAACGTCGCGTCGACGCTAGAAGATACTTCTTGTGTCTGCCGGCAGAGAATAAGCGGCCTTTAGAGAATCGGCTAAGGTCCAAAACGAGGCACCAAGCAAGACAAAGTCTTTGATCAGAAACTCGCCGACGCCACCGGACAGAGCCGGAAATCCGCCGAGGCTTGGTTCCCAGCCTGGCGTTGTGATAATAAAGGAGAGCGTTGTCAGAAACATGCATATGGCGCCCAGACTTCCGACGGCCGAAGCGCGCGGGAACCAAGGCCTTACCGCGAGCAACGCAACGATGACAAGCTCTGTCACCCCGATGATCATCGTGAAGTGATCAACACTCCAAAGGCTGTATCCCCAACTCAGAAGAGGGCTGTGGGCAATCAATGGCTGAATGCCCACGGCCTCATAGTGCGTCGCTTTCATCGCGCCAATCCACCCAATCGCAACGACCAATCCATAACGGAGGAGCAGCCTGGCTGTCAATTCGATCCCAGCCACCCGGCGTGCCACGACGTACGATTCTGGAGCTGATTTGTTCATTGATGTCCTTTCGCCTCGAACAGCCATACGCTCCTGTCATCCTATTCTTAATGCCAAGGATGCCAGTTCAACACGCGCGGGGCACATTCCTTCTCTCCTTTCGTATTCTGCCGACTAGCGATGGCAAGCGTCTTCCGAAAACGTGCAGTAGTCAGCCTGTAGTTTCTTTAGGCCTCAACAGAGTGTCTTGCGAGAAGTTCTCAGCGGGGCAACAGATCAAGGTCGGATATACCTGTATAAAACACAGGTTTTGAACTGGAACAATTTCGGTTTCTGATCTCTGAGCTTGAAGTTAAATAGACAGAACGATTCATGTTCTTTGTGCTGGATGACGCCGTGGTCACGCGGAACATTGATCAGACGAAGCGCCTGAATACGATCAGATGAACGCTGAGATCCGTCAGCCGATGCACAACTTCGAGGTAGATTCATGACTGAAACGACGGAAGCAATGAAGGGCAAATTCGAAATCGAACGGGATGGCGGTGTCTCATTTCTCGCCTACGAAACTGACGGCGAAGGATGGATATCCCTTCTCTATACGGAAGTTCCTCCAGCGCTCCGCGGTCGTGGCATAGCGAATGAGCTTGCTCGGATGGGGCTCGAGTACGCAAAGGCCCATAAGCTTAAGGTGGATATCGTCTGCCCTATCGTCTTTCATTTCCTCACCAAAAATCCCGAGTACAAGTCTTTGGTCGGGATTCGTGGTTACCAACCAGCGAAACCTGAGTCGACACAACTTTAACGGAACAATGATTGTCAGATTAACCGCTGGGCCTCGTAACCTGGGCGGCATTGTAGTGCCTGTAGAACGCGATGCTGCAGACCGATGTCACGAGAAGATCAATCAGCGCTGCGCAACTTCCGGGATTTAGAGCACGCTGAGTCTAACTTGCCACTCTGAGTGCAGGCGTCCTTACATGTGCAGCAGACCTCTTCGCAGAGCGACCGTCACCGCATGGGTCCTATCATTCGCCTCGAGCTTGTCGACGACATTTTTGATGTGGAAACTCACGGTCGTTTCAGATATTCCGAGGTCTCCGGCAATTTGTTTGTTGCGCAGGCCATTGCAGATAAGTCGAAGAACATCCAGTTCACGGGGTGTCAGGTCCTCATGGCCAAGGTGCTCCGCCAATCTGGTCGCGATGTTTGCAGGAATACACTTGCGGCCGCTGTGCACCTTGCGGATGATATCGAGCAGCTCGTTCTTCTCGATACTCTTGAGCACATACGCCAGGGCACCAGCGCGTAGAGCATGTTGGATTTCTATGTCCCCGTCGAACGTCGCGAGCATGATGATCTTTGCTTTTGGGAATTCGCCTCGAATGGTACACATTGTCTCGATTCCCGAACAACTCGGCAGCCGTCGATCGATGAGCGTTACATCCGGCTGATGTCGACGAAATTCCTCGATCGCCTCAGCCGAGTCAGATGCCTGAGCGACGTTCAGCATGTCGGGCTGCGTCGCAATAATCATTCCTAAACCTTCCCGATAAACGGGCATGTCGTCGACCGTAAGGATTCTGATTTGTCCCGACACCATGCCAACCTCTCTTCCAATTCCTGCTGCTCTTCCAGCCTCCTAGACCTGCACAAATTACAGTGTCGAACCTGATGTTTTTCAGGTGTGCCCGGCTCTTATCTCAGCGCACACTCAGAAGTGTTCCTGACCGGCATCGCTTGAATTATTGCTGAACCGGCTCGATGAACAGGAGGGGCAAACAGCTCCAACTCACTCTTAGTTTAGTGGAGATAAATACGCTCCGGAGTGACTGACCACGACGCCACAACAGGAACAGACCAAACGGTAATTTGAGACAAAAATACGAAGACAGAGAGGCGCTCAACTCGGTCGTATCCCTTGAATTGTCGAAGTGGAACATCGCGTGAGGCGTCGGTCCAACCATCACTATGAGAGCAAGCATGTGCATTGAAACGCCCACGGTCAGCGATGAAACCAGACTTATTTCGCTTATAGTTTCTGGGGAGGCAGACCTCTTCTATGACCTGATCCGCCCCCATGAACACCGGCTTCGCCGCGTGGCGCTCGCAGTGGTTAGGAATGAGACCGATGCCGAAGACGTCGTTCAGGAGACACTTCTGAAAGCCTTTCTAAATCTGAGCGGATTTCGAGCCGACTCAAGATTGAGGACGTGGCTCATCAGCATCGCGCTTAACGAGGCAAAGGGCCATCTGCGCCGTCGTGGACTCCTCGCTTTTGAGCCAATCGAAGCCTATTGCGATCGTTTTTGGAGTGCCACAGACAAGCTGTCCAATCCGTATTGCATGACTGAGCAAACCCAGGTCAAAGAGATCGTCTCGCGGGCACTGTCGGGACTTCACCCCCGCTATCGGAACATTTACTGTCTCCGCGAAGTTCACGAGTTATCAACACAGAAAGCCGCTGAACAGTTGGGAATCTCACTTTCCGTAGCAAAGACTCGGCTCCACCGTGCGCGCCACCTTCTTCAGGAGCGTCTGAATGTGCTGATGGGTTTCCCGGTGAAACACCGCGGTCATCCTTCTTACATTTCTACCCGTAACGCTGAATCTTCACGGTCTGTAGCGAAGCGATGCGAGGTAGCTCCACGCGAGACCTCAGACCATAAAAAGCGAGATACTGCTGCATCCGAATCGAGCGGTGGCCATCAAATCGCAGATCAAGACTGCGTGCGAGCGCCGCTCATCTACGATGTCGGGTTTCAAACAATTGGAGCTACCTTTTCGGAGGATACAGCACATGTCTGATACGGAACAGACGATTCTTTCAGCCCTTCAGTTGTATGGCGAAAGCCTCACCGCCGCATTGTTCGCGGCGTTCTTCAGTGCGTGGCGAAACAAGAGCCTACCTGGGTGGGGTCAGGCTTCGCAAGCCGGCGACTGCGGCGTTCCACCAAGTACATGCAGGCACATTTAATTGAAGACATCAGCCTTGCTGAGATCGCGAAGGTTACAAAACTATCTCAATCCCAGTTTGCTCGGGCATTTCGTGACTCGACAGGTTTACCTCCTTATCGATACATCCTTCGATCACGTGTCCAACGTGCTGAACAAATGATTGCGACAACTAAGCTATCCAACTGCGAGATCGCTACAAACGTAAGCTTCGTAGATCAGAGTCATTTCACCAAAGCATTTCGTCGTTTTGTTGGAGCGACGCCAAAGAGGTGACGAGAGGATCGCCAGGGCTGAACGAGGGTTCAATTCCCTCAGGGGCTTAACCGTGTTCTGCCACTCGACTTTGCGATGGCAAGAGACCGTCTAAGCATACGAAATATTTTGTAACCTTGATATAGTCTCCAACTCCAATCTGCGTCTCGGTTGTCTGGCGAAGCCGTGAACAAAAGAGATCTGCCTTTTTGGGCGAGGAGATGGGAACTAATATGCGCTTTGAGTATGATCCTTCTGTTTCATCGAAAACTGTGTCGTTCAAAACAATCGAGGTCGATGGGCTCAACATTGCTTATCGAGAGGCGGGCGATTCCAAGAGCTCTAAAATTGTGCTCCTGCATGGCTTTCCCTCGTCGTCGCATCAGTACCGCAACCTGATGCGCGAACTAGCAGGCAATTTTCATGTCGTTTCGCCCGATTACCCCGGTTTCGGTAACTCCGACATGCCAGATCCAAAGTCGTTTGCATACACCTTCGACAACACTGCGGCGATCGTCACCAAATTTCTCGAGAAGGTCGGCTTTACTCGATTCGGCCTCTACGTTCAGGATTACGGTGGCCCGGTCGGCTTCCGCATCCTCGATAAACACCCTGACTGGCTCGAATGGCTAATTATTCAGAACACCAACGCCTACGAGATCGGCTTCACTGAGGTCTGGAGCGCACTACGGACGAACTACTGGAAGGGGCGTTCTGCCGAAGCCGAAAAGGCAATCGCAGGCTTCCTCGAGCCGCCGACCGTTTACGCTGTTTACACAACCGGCCATCCCGAACCAGAGCTCATCAGCCCTGATAACTGGAACATGGACAACCACTTTCTCGAACGCCCTAACGCAAAGCAGGTACAGCTCGACTTCTTCTACGACTATCGGACCAACGTGGAGCTCTACCCAAAGTGGCAAGCATTCCTCAAGGATCACCAACCTAAGACGATCATCTTTTGGGGCCAGGGCGACATCTTCTTCACGCCAGCTGGCGGTGAGGCTTTCCTCGAAATTCTGCCTAAGGCGGAGATGCATCGGCTGAATTCAGGTCACTTCGCTGTCGAGGATTGCCTGAACTACATCGCGAAGCATATGCAGGAGTTCTATCAGACGAAGGTAGCCGGCTCCCTCAAACGCTAAGCAACTAGTCATTGGATCCATTCGCCAGGCCGTCTCTGCATGGCCTGGCGGCAATTCAGGCTTGAGGATTTCGCATGGAAATGGAATCGTGTTTTGCAGAAAAGGCAACAGTCGTCTTGGTTCACGGTCCCTGGCTTGATGCGGGAATGTGGAATAGCGTGATTCTTCCACTTCGACAGCATGGTCTTCAAGTCTTCGCCGCCCAACTTCCTCTTACTTCTTTCGAGGATGATTTAGCGGCGATCGAGAGAACGCTGGACATGACAGACGGTCCGCTTATGTTAGTGGGACACTCGTATTCCGGCGCACTTATTGCAAATGCAGCACTTCGCTCAAATGCTATTCAGGCTCTGGTGTTCATCTCGGCTATTACTCCGGATGGCGACGAGACAGTTGCTGATGTACTGAGGCAGGATATCTTGCCCGAAGAGTCGCCTCGGATGATGGCGGATCGACATGGGTTTATATGGATGTCTGAATCTGAGTTCAGTACAACGCTCGCTCCCAATGCTGCTGCCCATCAGTGGGCTCTCATGACCGCTAAACAAAAGCCGATCTCAGTAAAGTGTCTGAACGGCCGTATTCCGAATTCCGCCTGGCAGCTACTTCCATCGTCCTACCTGATTGCAGAACATGATCATGTTCTCAGCGCAAAGACGCAGCGACTGTTGGCGCAGAGGATGAACGCGCACATTTATGCACACCCGCTCGACTACGCTGCAGCGATGACCGAACCAGAAGTGGTGCTGGACGTCATTCTCGAAGCTGCCCACGACCATCTGGCTTAGTAGACAGTTCCGGAGCCGAGGCAGCGTAAACATCCTTTGAGATGAGGTTGAAGCTTTGGTTCCGGCACTACACAACAGGCGTCAAATAGATTTACGGATGTCTCTGCCAATGTATGAAGAACTCAACAACTCGTTAACAGCCTCACATGTCCCTCCCTTTCGGCCCGACCTTGCGTATCCCGACCTCACACACGAGATGATCGACCGCATAGGAACATATGGAACTGTTGAAAGTGTTCCCGATTAAACAACTCTCTTTGTGCGCGACGCACGTCAGGTAGATATGTTCGTCATCATCGAAGGAAGCATCGAGGTTTACACGCTGGCGGGGCGAAACGACGAGTGCTTTCTGCAGTTGCTCACTCCCCGGCAGTTCTCAGCGGAGCTGGATTTGTTTAATCACCAGCGAACACTGACAGGATGTCGAACCAAGGGTGACAGCCTCTTAATTCGGATCACTCGGTCACAACTTCAGCATCTGATGCGAGCCGAGGGCGATATCGCAAATCTGATCATGCAAGCTACGATCTGGCGCAAGCTGCGATTGATCGGTGAACAAAAGGGCGGTGTCATCCTTGTTGGTCAGCCAAACAAAGTCGACTACCTATTGTTGGAGAGCTTCTTCATCCGTAACGGCTATCCACATCAAACGCTGGAATCGCACCAGGATTGTACCGTGATGCCATCCGTGATGCTCGCCGATGAGCGTGTCCTTCAGAAACCAGAAATTGCTACTTTAGCAGATGATCTGGGAATCACTGAATTCCCCGATCCGAACTCCGTCTACGATGTTACTGTCGTTGGTGCTGGACCCTCAGGTCTCGCGGCTGCAGTCTACGCTACCTCGCATTTGCTCCAGAGTAGCGCTGTCATTCGGTTCAATCTGTAATACCTTTCGGTAAAGTGGTAACGCTAGATCATCTCGTCCACTCTGCTGATAGAGATACGCGAGATTGAAATAAGGATTCGGATCTAGCGGCTTAAGCTCCACAGCTTTATGAAAATATGAAATAGCCTCGGCTTGCCGCCCCTCGCGAAAGAGCATAATGGCAAGATCGTTATAGGGCCCGATTTCTTTTGGCGCCAGGAGAATAGCTTGTTGGAACTGTGATTTCTGCCTTCTCGTTATCTCTGGAGTGTTCAGCGGCCACGGCGGAGTCAACGAGAACAGGCGTGAGATCAAGTGGCAAGGTTGGACTATTTGGCGTTGCTTCTAGTGAATGTCTATATAACAGGATCGGATTGCACCAGTCATCGAGACGAGATACAAGACGCCATATGCCCCAGATCATCCAGACAGCGATGCCTGCAGCAGCTACCCTGGTCCAGTTCCTGCCTGCCCATGTGATCGAGGACGCTACTGCTATGGCAAAACCCACTGATGCCAGATAAAGATACCTCTCAGCCATTTCCTTTCAATCGGCTGGTATCTGTGGGTTTAAAAGTATGTCAAACGGTTGCGCAGCATCGCCGTTATTCAAATCTGGCGAAGATTTCGTTTAGCCGGCCGCCCGAGGTTGAGCCTCCTAAAGCGTCGAAGGATCCTGCCTTGAGTTTTTCACTCGCCGCAACCATAGCTCCCCATCCTGATAAGGAAAGAGCTCCCCCTACGCTAATTCTGCGAACGCCGAGGTCTTCCAATTCCCTGGCCGTCGAGCCCGGTCCCATAACGAGAATATTTACAGGCTTGGGCGCTACCGCTCGCACCATTGCGGCAATGTCTTCTTTCTTGCTGACACCTGGAGCGTACAAACAGTCGGCTCCTGCGCCTGCGAACGCGACTAGTTTGTCGATCGCTTCCGTGATCGCCCCAGAATCGATGAGCAGCCCCTCGGTTCGCGCTACTAGAATGACATTCTCACCAGTTGCGTCGATCGCTGAACGAGCGGCCCGGATTCTGTCAACAGACTGATAGACGTCATAGAGATTGGAGAGATCCCCAAGCTTGCGATCTTCAATCGAAACACCTGCAATACCTGTCTCAATCGCCAACTTTACATTTGTCGCGACGACATCTGGATCTGCAGCGAACCCGGACTCAAAGTCTGCATTGACCGGCAGATCGACTGCTTCGCAGAGCGATCTTAGGTGGCCTAATACGTTCTCCATGGTCATCGCATAGTCCGGTTTGCCCATAGTCCACGCAAAGCCTGTACTGGTTGAGGCGAGCGCCGAAAAGCCAAGATGTTGGAGGATGCGCGCGCTTCCGATATCCCATGGATTAGGCAGAATGAAGCAGCCATCGTTGTGAAGAGCACGAAATGTTGCGCGTTTTTTGGTGGTTGTGACTCTCATCGGGATCTCCTTGATTCGTGTGTGAGGAACGATTGGCTTCCAGCTCATAACGCTGCTTCTGATGTCGATGAGCAGGCGCGGACGACGATAGATTTATTGTTTTAAAGCTTTTGCTTCACGGTCGACCATGGGGCGCTGTCGATCGTTCCCTCGGTTCGGGCTGAAAGAGAGAGCGCGCTCCTTATGCAGAACTCGATGGCATGGGACAGCAAATGCAAAGGGATTAATTGAGCAGGCATTTGCAACTGCCCGAATCGCTGACGGTGAGCCAATCGTACGTGCAAGATCGGTGTAGGTCGTCGTTTCACCTATCTTTAGCTTCCGTACGGCCCGCCATACTTTTTTCTGGAACTCTGTGCCTCGCAGGTCGAGATCAAAATTTACGTCCTCTTTTGCAGATTCGATGTAGCTAACTAACTGTGAGGTTTCGGATACAAGCATCTGGTCGTCACGAGTTAAACGGGCTTTTGGGAATCGCGTACGAAGGTCATCAATTACTACGGTTGGGGACTCGCCGATCAGGACAGCAGCCACACCCTTATCGCCGGTAGCGACAAGGACGCAGCCCAAAGCCGATTTCGCGATTCCATAGGTGAGGAGCTCGTGATCGCTATCTCTACGGCTTTTCTTAGGCGGTTTGAGTGACTGTTGGTGCGTACCTGATGCCGCATTGCGTGTTCGTATCATTCCGATCCTCCCTTTAATTGAGAGCTGTGATTGGAATGGTGACGAGCGAAACAGGTGACAAATTTTTTTTTTGCTCGGAGGACCTGCTTGCAAGTCCTCCGAGCGGGTAGTCGCAATCCGTAGTTGCTGGCGCGCTACTGAACGCGACCGGGCATCACACGTCGCCCACTCCTAAAACAACACTCCCCCCGGCCAGGCCTGCTCCCGCTGTAGTCAAAAGAATTCGTTCGCCCGAGGCAAACGGGCGATCGATGTTAGATAGGGATAGAGATAATGGTATGGTTGCTGCCGAGGAGTTTCCGAATTCTTCAATCGTGTGGACCGTTTTGCTGCTCGCTATGCCTAGGTTTTCGCAAACTGCGTCGAAGATACGGATATTAGCCTGATGCGGAACGAAGCGATCGATGTCCCCCGCAGCCAGGCCTGCCTGTTGCATCGCTCGCATGGCGCATTTCGTCATCATGCGTATTGCCTGGGAGAAGACCGATCTACCGTCGCTCATTGTCATCATTAGCTCTCGTGGATCCATGCCTGCTGTGAAGGGTCTTCTACTCCCGCCACCAGGAATGGAAATCAGATCATAGTGACCTCCGTCGGCGGCCAGGTCGACTCCGAGCAACCCGGTTTTAGGCGAATCTGAGGGGGTCAGAACGACCGCTCCCGCCGCATCTGCAAAGAGGATCGCGCTGCCTTGCTCCTCTGGGTTGATTCGTCGGCTCAAAATGTTCGCGGCGACGATGAGTACGGGCTTACCCTGCGTCCTTACAAAACCATCCGCCAAGACCAAAGCGGAGAGAAACCCCGAGCAAGCACCGGTAAGATCAAGGGCACCGGAGTTAAAAAGGTCCAAGCGATGGCACAGCAATGGCGCGGACGGCGGCAGAAGGTGGTCAGGAGTGGATGTCGCGAGAAGCGTAAGGCCTATATTAGTTCGTGCTATACCCGCATTATCAATCGCCATGGCGCCCGCCTCAACGGCTAGGTCCGTCACCGACTGATAAGGAGCTGCCCAACGCCTCTCCCGGATACCCGTGCGACGCTCGATCCAACCGGCCTCAAGGCCGAGGCGCTTCTCAATCTCTGAATTCTCCACACGCCTCTCTGGGACATAATGGCCCAGACCAGCCATGCGACTCGATTGCGCCCGCATCATTTGATTGCCTTGCCGATTACGTCAGCAGCCTCATCGATCGCAGCATACGCACGGTCGAGTTCGTTTGGAGTTACACAATAAGGCGTCATGAGGTAGATCACGTTTCCGAGTGGACGGATAAGCAGATCTCGGTCCTTGAAAAATCGTCTCAGCTTGGGCCCAACGTCCGAGAAATAACCTGCAGTCGAGACGTCGAGATCGAGCGCAGCGATGGTTCCGGTCTGCCGGACGTTGGTGAAGCGCGGATCCAACCGGAATGGTTCCAATCGCTCGCGATGCAGGCGCCCTAGTTTCTCGATACGTTGAGTAACCGGCTCGGTCTGCCAGATCTTGAGATTCGCTACGGCTGCTGCACAGGCAATGGGGTTGGCCGTGTAAGAGCTCGAGTGGAAGAACATTCGGCTTCGGTCGACAGAGAGGTGAGCTTCGAAGATCTCGCGGGAGCACAGCGTCGCTGCCATTGGCAACGCGCCGCCAGTAATCCCCTTGGAGGTGCAGAGGATATCCGGAGTAATACCTGCTTGTTCGCAGGCGAACAGCGTACCCGTTCGTCCCCAGCCGGTCATCACTTCGTCGACGATCAGCAGCGTATGGAAGTGCTCGGCGATCTGCTTCAGCTCAGTCAGCAGACGAGCCGGATACATCTTCATCCCCCCGGCTCCCAGCACCAAGGGCTCGATGAGAAGCGCCGCTATCCTGCGCTCCCTGCAGAGTCGCTCAAATGCATCGAGTGTGTCCTGTTCCTGGCCCTTTTCAGGGAAGCGCACCGTGTCCACATCAAACAATAATGCTCCATAGGGCGCGTTGAAGAACCCTCGCTCTCCTGCGGACATCGTGCCAATGGTGTCACCGTGATAGCTGTGCTCCATCACGACAATGCGCGAACGAGGGTCTCCTGCATGATGAAAAAACCCGAGTGCCATCTTCAGCGCTACTTCCACTGACGTAGAACCGCTGTCGGAGTAAAAAACGTGAGCCAGGCCGGGTGGGGCCACCTGTAGCAGACCCTTTGCAAGTTCTTCCGCCGCCTCATGGGTGTATTCGGCAAAAATAATCTGATCAAAGATCTCGGCTGCAACCTGAATCGCTTCCGCAATGGCTGGATGCCGATGACCATGAGTAATGACCCACCAGGACGAGATTGCATCGAGAACCGAGTGGCCGTGTTCATCGATGAGATAAGCACCTTGCGTCCTAACGATCCTGGTGGTTATGGCGTCGAGACCGTGCTGGGTAAATGGATGCCATACAGGAGACTGCGGGTAGGAGTGCATTACGTGATTGCCTCCCAGATCGATGAGATATCGAACTGTTCTCGCAGAGCCCGGCGTAAGGTCTCCGCCGTCAATGGATTGAGATAAGGCAGTCTGCCAAGAATACGGACATGTCCCATCTCCTCGATCGTCTTTTGTGTGTCGAGATACTCATCCCCAATGAACGCGACACCCAATATCGGAATCAGGCGCTTCCTCATTGCCTCCACGGACAGCAGGGTATGGTTAATCGTTCCGAGACCTGTCCGGGCACATAGAATCGCTGGAATCTGCCAGCGCGCGAAGACATCGGCGAAAGTTCTGTGGCGGGTCAGAGGAACCAGCAAGCCGCCAGCCCCTTCAATAATGAGCGGCGAGCTGGTGGCCGGTGGTTGGATCGTTTCCGGGGTCAGCGTCAGACCGTCGTTTTCTGCCGATAGATGTGGAGAGACCGGCGTATTGAGCCGCCACGCCTCGGGCATAATTCGCTGAACTGGTATTTGCCCAAGCCGGGCTACGATCTCGCTGTCAGTCTCGTCAGCCAGCCCGGATTGAATGGGCTTCCAATAGCAGGCACCAAGTGCGTCAGTCAGTCCAGCGGAGAACACTGTTTTGCCGATCCCAGTGTCAGTACCCGTGACAACGATTCGCAGGGTCATAGCTGGGCCTCAGCGATCACAGTTGCGAGCCGATCGAACATGCGAGAAACGGTCGACAGCTCTACGTTAAGCGTCACGGAGATACGTAGGCGGGCGGTATTCGCGGGAACTGTGGGGGGGCGGATGGCTCGAAGGTCGAATCCATCCGCCTGCATCTGCTGCGCGATGCGTAAAGTACGAGCATTATCACCAAGGATTACGGGCAGAATCTGAGAGCCGCTACCTTCGCGTCCGAAATGACTAAGTATTTGGTCATTCGCGTAAGTGATCATGCTGTGGAGCTTTCGTCGACGCTCCGGTTCGTCATACAGAATCTTCAACGCTTCGCGCACAACTGCTGCCGCAAGTGGAGAGGGCGCAGTGGCGTAGATGAAGGGACGTGCGTGGTTGATAAGGTAGTCACACAATACCCCACTTCCTCCGACGAGCGCGCCCTCCACCCCGAGTGCTTTGCCGCAGGTGTGAAGTACGATGACGTTGTCCCGACCTTCCAATTCGGCAGCGAAACCGCGGCCGTCCATGCCGTGAACGCCTGTTGCATGAGCTTCATCAACAAAAAGAAATCCGTCATATCTATCGGCCAAGTCCATTAGCCCGGCAAGAGGAGCCTTGTCGCCATCCATCGAGTAGAGACTTTCAACCACGATCCACGGATGCCCCTTGCCGTCCGCCTGCCGCCACTTACGAATGACATCTTCCGTAGCTTCAAGATCGTTGTGTGACACGCTGGCCGCTCTACCCCGCCCTGCCGCTATCCCGGCATGTGCGCTCGCATGAATCAATTCGTCATAGATAATCAGGTCGTTGCGCTGCGGCAACGTCGAAAGAACTGCCAGATTGGCAGCGTAACCGCTCCCGAAATACAACATCCGTTCGGAACCGAAGAACGTTGCAGCTTCTTCTTCAAGCATCTCGTGCTCGGGGTGATTGCCGCGAAGGAGCCGCGATCCTCCTGCTCCGACCGGAACGCCTCTCTCGATTGCAGAGATCACGCTCGCGCGCAATCTCTGCGATCCGACAAGGCCGAGATAATCGTTCGAAGTGAAATCCTTGCCGCTTTGTGCGAATAGCTTGCGCCGCCGCCCCTTCCGTTCAAGCTGGTTCAGTATGGTCTCGTAGCGAGCCAGTCGCTCCTGCATCATTTGGCTGCGGCCATGGGTGCCGGCGAGATTCCAAGCCGGCGAAGCAGACTTGTATCCCGATCGCTCCCGGGGTTGGCAGCCGTGAGTAATGTGTCCCCAACGAATATCGAGTTGGCCCCTGCAAAGAAACAGAGTGCCTGCAGTTCGTCGGACATGTTCTTTCGTCCTGCGGACAGGCGTACGTGAGATTTCGGCATAAGAATCCGCGCAAGCGCGATGATCCGGATGAATTCGATTGGATCGACCGGCGTCGCATCGGACAGTTTCGAGCCTGGAATAGGAATGAGCATATTGACCGGCACGCTCTCAGGCGGCGATGGCAGGTTAGCCAGGGTCAGTAGCATGTCGATGCGGTCTTCTGGGGTTTCACCCATACCGATGATGCCACCGGCGCACATCTTGATCCCTGCCTGCCGGACATTCTCCAGTGTTTCGATACGGTTCCCGAAACTTCTGGTGGTAATGATCTTCGGGTAAAACCGCTCAGAAGTATCGATATTGTGATTGTAGTAATCAAGCCCGGCCTCGGCTAGGGTCGCGGCCTGGCCCGATGAGAGCATGCCAAGTGTCATGCACGTCTCGAGGTTGAGTGCTTTCACGCCCCTCACCATTGCGACAACACTGTCCATGTCGCGCTGTTTGGGACTGCGCCAGGCGGCCCCCATGCAATAGCGAGTAGCGCCCCCATCTTTCGCCTTGCGTGCCTCGTCGATTACCTGATCGACGTCCATCAACCTCGAAACGTTGAGACCTGTCGCGGAGCGTGCGGACTGACTACAATAACCGCAGTCTTCAGGACATCCACCGGTCTTTATGCTCAGTAATTTGCTGAGTTGGATTTGATTGGGGTTGAAGTTCTCCCGATGAGCTGACTGTGCACGAAAGAGAAGATCGTTGAACGGCAATTCGTAAATTGCGCGAGCGTCAGTGGTCGTCCAGGTATCTCGATCAGGCGAAGGGTACTGCGTTGAGACTGCGCTAACAGACGGCATTATAAGTTCTTTCTCCAAGCGGCACCGCACCTTTTCTTTAACAAGCTTGGGCCAAATCATAGATAATGGCCCCATGCAGACTTATTTCTGTCTCAATGTAGCAGCGGAGGTGGCTGTTGGAGGCAACAATCATAGATTATCTATGATAAAAGTGGTAAATGGCAGAAACGACGGCGGAACGGATTGCGCGAACTCTTGCGGAGCGGATTGTCTCGGGAGCGCTCGCCCCCGACGCTCCTCTGCGGCAGGACAGGATTGCGGAGGAATTTGAATCGAGCCATGTGCCAGTACGAGAGGCATTGCAACTCTTGCGAGCCCAATGGCTGGCTGTCAGCGAACCGCGTCGCGGAATGAGGGTGGCTCCTCTCGACCACGTCACAATGCAGGAGATCGTTGAGATCCGTGCTTCGCTCGAAACGCTGGCTCTGTCTCACGCGGCTCCTAAACTAAATGCGGGGTGTTTCGAAAAGATCGAACATGCCATGCTGAATGGCGATCAGGCACAAACGATGCTCCAGTGGGAACAGGCCAACAGATCATTTCATCGGGAATTAGTCGCGCCTTGCAAAATGCCAAAATTACTCGAGATGCTCGATCAACTTCAGCTTGCCAATTCCCGCATCATCCTATCCGTAACCCGCTCCGGCGGCTGGAAGCCCACTTCCAGTCACGCTCATCGCCAGATTGTTGATGCTCTGAAGATGCGGAACTTTCCAGAAGGTGTAGAACTACTTCGACGTCATATTCGTGGCTTAGAGCGTGTAACCAGGTAACGAAATTGTTGTAGTTCGGTACCTGGCATGTGCCAAGAAATTGCGTACCGTATCGGAAAAAGACGGGGGCGTTGAGAATATGCCCCCGAGGTCAATCAGACAGCTTTCATTGGAGGAAGAACGTTTGCCAGCTGCATCAGGTCTTTTGCAACGAAGTTCGGCTGAGGTAAGCCAGGAATTGGCAGGGGCGCATTTCCTGGGCGAGTGATGAGTGCGGCCGAGAATCCCGCACTTTGAGCTCCGATTGTGTCCCAGACGTGCGCGGCAACCATGCAACACGAGGAAGGTCGGACGTCGAGCTCCTGTGCAACCATGTGATACACGACCTGGGCCGGCTTATAAGAACGCGCCGTCTCGATGCTGAATTGATGCTCAAAGTATTCGGCAAGACCGGCCTGTTCGAGGGGACTCTTGCCGTTGGGATTTGGCGGCGAGTTCGTCAACGTCACCATGCGATACCCCAGCTTCTTCAAGTGCTTCAACCCTTCGACAACATCTGGATGTGCCGGCATAGTCATCATCGCAGTTCTGATCTCTTCAATGTCCTGGAGACTAACTTTAACCCCTTTGATCGAGCCAATCATTTGGAGCAGACCCTGTCCCAGGGAATAGTAGTCCACATAAAGTCCGGACGACGTAAGTGTCATTGAGTACATGATCAGATGGCCTAACCATTCGCGCATCACATGCCTGTCACCGTAAATCCGTTCGAACAGCGAATTCATCGATTCGAAGTTAATCAGCGTCTCATTGACGTCGAATACAAGCACCGAGGGTTTTTCGCAGTTCCACTGATACTTTGGGTCGATCCCATCCGGTTGAACAGTTTTTTCTTTGTTGGATTTGGTAGTCATTTGTCTCGTACTCCTCTCATTTCATGTTTTCGTGCGTGTATCAGCGATTTTTGAATAATCGCTGATGCAACCTCGAAGGCCACATTCCTGCTTCGGCCGATCTCGTGTTACCTACTCTCAACAAGCTAGTAATTAGGAAGCTGAGAAACGTCCCACCCTCCTCCAATCGCCTTAACCAACAGGACACTCGCGTCCATCTCGCGCTGACGTAGATCGATATCGTTTTGCTCGTTTTGTAAGGCGGTCGTCTGGGAGGTGACGACTTGCAGGTAGGTGTCCACGCCGTCCTGATAGCGTTTAGTGAACAGATCGAGTGCTTTTTCCGCGGAGGCCGTCGCGGTCCGTTGGTGTTCCACCTCTTTTGCCAGAACGCTGAGTGCAACAAGATTGTCTTCGACCTCCTCAAATGCAGTTAGGCTGTCCTGGCGGTAGATCGCAACCGTCGCGTCGTAGTTGTCGCGCGCACTCTCGGAGACTGCACGGCGCCGTCCGCCGTCGTAGATGACCTGAGATACAGACGGGCCTACAGCCCAAAGCCTGCTGGGCCAGCTAAACCAATTCGAAGCCTGGGTGGATTGAAATCCCGCCGCCGCACTGATGGTCACCTGAGGGAAGTAAGCGGCCTTGGCGATACCGATCTGTTCATTGGCGGCGGCTACTCGACGTTCAGCCGCTGCCACATCCGGTCGGCGTTCAAGAAGAGTGCCGGCGACCCCAACAGGTATCAGAGGTGGCTGAAGCACATAGTCCGTGTCGGGGGCGATTGAGAGTTGGGCGGGTGTCTTTCCCACTAGGACTGCAATAGCATGCTCGTAGTTAGCCCTAGCTTGAACGATATCCGTCTCGAGAACCCGTGCAGACTGAAGTTGAGTGTGGGCCTGTTCAACATCGGCACGAGGTGCCGCCCCGCCCTTGTACCGATCTTCTGTAACCTTTAGCGCATGCTCATACGTTTTGACTGTGTCTTGAAGGAGCCGCTCTTGAAGATCGGCACTCCGCACGCCGAAATAGTCCCGGGCAAGTTCGGCATGAAGACTCAGCTTGGCAGCTTCTACATCACCGGCCGAAGACTGTGCTTCCTCTTTCGCTGCGGTCACCGAACGGCGAACACGTCCCCACAGGTCTACTTCATAGGAAAGCTCGAGTGGAAAGACAAAGTTACCCGTACCGTTATTGACGAGAGATTGACTGAAGTACGGCTGATTGCCAGAGTCTCTCTCGTTCAGAATGCTCGGCGACAAGCTGATCGATGGAAACTGAGAAGCGCGATTGAAGCGAATGGTGGCCCGCGCCTGCCGGAGACGCGCCTCCGCGAGTTGAAGGTTCTGATTTGCCTGGGTGAGCTGTTCTTCGAAGTTGTTCAGGCGGGCATCTCCAAAGATCACCCACCATTTCCCACGCTCTACCTGGTCCTTGGGATCGGCTGTTTTCCAGTCGGAAGAGTCAGTCGCATTAGGGGGCAACGATTCCTTAAAGGCTGGTGGCGATGGTAACGCAGGTGGTTTGACATACTTCGGGCCAACCTCGCAGCCTGTCGCGAAAAGTGTCCCTAACGCCAGTAAAACAGCAATGCGCTTATCCATCATTTTCCACCCTCGCGATGCTCTGGAGCGATTCTCACGAGCGTCCCAGAGGTTAGAGAGTCGGAGGGGTTCAAAATTATTTTGTCTCCCTTGGAGAGCCCTGATGTGACCTCTAATGTTGAACCGAAGTCCCTGCCGATCGTTATCGGAACCAGCTGTGCTTTGCTGTCACGAACCACAGCTGTGCGCAAACCTTCGGAACGGAACAGAACTGCATTGGCTGGAACAGTTAGAGGACCGGCAGCCTGATCTTTAGCATTTGTCGCCTTGAAGTGTGCTAGAACATATGCGCCGGTTTTGATCTCATCCTTTGCGTTGTCGATGTCGATCTCAACATTGAGAGTTCTTGTTGTTTGGTCGATCGCATCGGAAGTCCGGACAATCGACCCCTGAAACGTCCTGTTTGGGTATTCATCGAGAGTAAGTTCAACCGGAGCCCCTAACCGTACTACGGCGGATTCTGCCTCCGGAACAGACACGTAGATACGCAGGCGTGACACCGACGCCATATGAAACAGCTCCTTTGGACCGCCCGATCCGGAGTCGATGAGGGATCCGATGTCCGTATTTCGCGCCGTGATCACGCCATCGAAGGGAGCGTAGACATTCTCAAAGGACTGCAGTTGCAGCAATCGATCGACGTTCGCAGAAGCTGAGCTCGTCGTGAACCTTTTTGCTTTGTAGTCGCTCTCGTATTGTTCCGCTTCTTGCTTCGACACAGCATCATCGTTTATCAGTCGTCGCCAACGGACGGCGGTCGTATAAGCGAGCTCTTCGTTCTGTTTCGCAGTAGACAGGTCCTGCTGAGCTTGTTTTAGCTGCTGGTCGAGCTCTGGTGTTTCGATATCAGCTAATAGCTGTCCCTTCCTAACGTGAGCGCCGATATCGAAATACCACTTCTTGAGATAACCGTTTGTACGAGCGTAAATTGGCGCTTCTATGAAAGATTGGGTCGTCCCAGGCAATATCAGTTCGGGTGTGCTTTTGGATGGCGCAATAGAAATCACGTTGACGAGTGGAACTGCAGCGCGATCCGTGGTCTCAGTCAGATGGGCTGAAGCTGACTTACGACTCAGCAGTCCGGTCACGACGACAATCAATACGAAGACCATCGCAACAATTGCGAAAAGTTTCTGCATGCCTGAGAACGGCTTGCGTTTTACGACCAAAGTAGACTTATCGATCTGGTTTCCACTATTCATGTTTGCGGAGCTCACGTTTTCCATTTCTTGGTTACTCCCTTTCGCTACGCACGCGCTGTCAGTTCCTGTTCTGGAAGGTTTTCGTCGGCGTTTTTCTCATTCCGCTTATGAACGAGGCTGAATACCGAAGGCACAAAGATGAGCGTGGCAACAGTAGCGACGAGTAGGCCTCCAATAACTGCGCGGCCGAGAGGTGCATTCTGTTCACCGCCGTCACCAAGGCCCAACGCCGTTGGGATCATTCCGATGATCATTGCCAGGGCGGTCATGAGGACTGGGCGAAAACGCGTAGTGCCTGCCTCGATCGCCGCGACGACCGGGTCGCCATGATGGCTTAACCGCTCCTTCGCGAAGGAGACCACGAGAATACTGTTGGCGGTCGCTACACCCATGCACATGATGGCTCCCATCAGAGCGGGGACGCTGAGCGTAGTGTGCGTGATAAACAGGAACATCACGATACCCGCAAGCGCCGCCGGCAGCGCCATCACGATGACGAATGGATCCAGCCACGACTGGAAATTGACAACAATCAGCATGTAGACCAGAAGAACCGAGAAGATAAGGCCACCGATGAGACCGATGTACGCACTTTGCATCGTCCCGAACTGCCCCCTCAATGTGACAAAGCTTCCTCGCGGCAGGTCTTTTTTGTGACGGTCGACGATCTGGTTCACTTCGCGCCCAACAGCGCCGAGATCTCGGCCCTGGACGGCCCCATAGATATCGACCACTCGTCGAATGTTGTAATGGTTTATAGACCCTGGTTCCATGGTCCGGTGAATCGTCGAGACATCTGTCAGGAGATCCTGATGAGTCTGGTTGGAGCTTGTTACGGGGATATTTTTGATGTCCTGATCAGACTGGACTCCGTATTGGGGATTCTGAACAACAATGTCGTACTGAACTCCATTCTTGGGATTTAGGTAGTACATAGGAGACACCTGGAAGCTGCCACTTAGAGCAACGAGCATGCTGTTGACAACGTCATGTTCGGTGAGGCCAGCCTGTGACGCTTTGGTCCGATCCACATTGATATGAAGCTTTGGATAGTCCTGTTGTTCCTGCACCCGAATGTCGGTGAGCCCAGGAACGTGACTCAGCTCAGATAACATCTCTCCGGCCACCTTGGTGTTCGCGGCCACGTTGGCGCCCTCGATCTGAATATCAACAGGGGCTGGGAGACCGAAGTTCAACGTTTGGGTGATGATGTCTCCTGGAAGAAAGTAAAAGGTATTTCCCGGGAACTTGTTCGCGAGATTTGCGCGGAGGGTGCGGACATATTCCCCGGTTGGTCGATGCTTTTCATTTAGAGAAACGAGAATGTCCGCATCGGCTTCTCCGGTCAGACCGGATGTGTTGTACATGTAATTGATGGAACTGAAAGGGAGCCCGATATTGTCGAGGATGTTGTCCATCTCACCGGCAGGGACAACTGTTCGAATATACTGCTCTACTTCATCGGCCAGCCTCGCTGTTTCCTCTACGCGCGTTCCTGTCTTGGCTCGCACGTGAAGGATGAAGTGTCCGCTATCACTCTCCGGGAAGAAGTCCTGTCCAAGGAACGGGACGAGAACGAACACCCAGAGGCACAGAATAAGGAAGGTCGGAACGAAGAGTTTTCTGCGAAGGACCAATTGCTCCAAAAGCGAGTGGTACGCGTCACGGAACCGCATAAAGAGTCGCTCGAACCCCTCTTGAAAACGCGAAAAGATATTGGTTGAGGGCTTCGCGTGTTCGTCATGCGGCTTGAGGAGGAACATAGCCAACGTTGGAACGAGGGTTCGCGAGAGGATGTACGAGGCAATCATCGCGAAGATCACTGCTTCAGCCAATGGGATGAAGAGGAATTTTGGAACTCCCTTTAGAAAGAACATTGGTAGAAACACGATGCAGATGCACATGGTGGATACGAGCGCTGGAATCGCAATCTGTGCTGCACCCTCAAGGATTCCGTCATGAAGATCGGCGCCCTCTTCGAAGTGCCTTTCGATGTTTTCGATGGTAACCGTGGCATCATCAACCAGAATGCCGACAGCAAGAGCCAGCCCGCCGAGGGTCATGATATTGATCGTTTGGTGGAGGAAGCTCAACGCAATCACAGAGGACAAGATCGAAAGCGGGATAGAGATCGCGATGATCACCGTGCTTCTCCAGCTTCCGAGGAACAGCAGAATCATCAGGCCGGTCAGCGCCGCCGCAATTATCGCCTCTCTGACTACTCCATTGACAGCGCCCCGTACAAAGATCGATTGATCCGTCAACGGCTGAATGCGAAGTTCGGGAGGCAAGGTCTGCGCCACCCTGGGAAGTAACTGACGAGTCTTCGTTACAATGTCAATCGTTGACGCGTCGCCAGCTTTGAACACAGTCAAAAGCACCCCACGTTTTCCGTCCTGGCGCACAATATTTTTCTGAGGCGCGAACCCATCACTTACCGTCGCAACGTCTCGAATGTAGATCGTCGTGCCGTTGATGGTCTTGATTGGCAGGTCGTTCAATTCCTGAATCGTCTCGGCGTCTGAATTGAGGTCTACGTCATATTCGAATTGGCCGATCTTTGCTGTCCCTCCGGGCTCGATCAGGTTCTGTGCCTGCATCGCAACGAGAACGTCATTCGCCGAGAGGCCCTTTGACTGAAGCCGCTGTTGGTTCAGAGTTACCATCGCCTGGCGAGTCTTGCCCCCGTAAGGGTACGGGATGGACGCGCCGGGAACCGTGACCAGTTGCGTACGCAGGAAATTGATCGCAAGGTCATTGAGTTGCGGTTCAGATAAGTTGTTGCCCGACAATCCAAGTTGCAGAACGGGTACAGCAGAAGCGCTGTAATTCAAAATCAACGGTGGGAGAACGCCCTGAGGCATCTGCCGAAGGATCGCCTGAGAGATTGCCGTCACCTGCGCATTTGCTTTATCTACGCTTGCGTTCGGTTGCAGGTAGACCCTGACGACTGCGGTCCCGTTAATCGTGGTGGACTCAATGTGTTCGATGTTGTCGACGGTAGTGGTAAGTACCCGCTCGTAGACCGATGTGATACGTCCTTCCATCTCTGCTGGACTTAGGCCCGCATAATCCCACGACACCGCGATCACGGGAATGTCTATATTCGGAAAGATGTCTGTAGGAGTCTGGAGAATCACCACGGGACTCAATATCAGGATAAGCAAGCCGAGAACCATGAACGTATATGGCCGACTTAGGGCAATCTTAACAATCCACATGAAACTTCATACCTCTCGAAACAAAACCGTTGTCGCCTTCGATCAGAAGAAAAAGGACGAGCCCGGAGATCCCGTTCCACCGACAGTGCAAAAGGCGTAAGGGAGACGACCAGCGCAATGTGGCGCTCAATGTAACCCAACGCATTTCAATTTAAGAGAGCGACACCAGCATTACTCCTGCCTGTCGTAACAACCGTCTTGCTATTACTGGCTGTCGACGAAATCTGCAGGAGCTTCAAGACTGCTTCAAATATGAATTCCCAAACACCTAAAATCTTGGAACTGTTCCCTGTGGTTTCTTCAGGTTCCGATACCGACTAAGACGCTCCGCCCGATCGTGAAATCGATTCTTTGGGGTCGTCGCGGCTGTATCAGACCAAACTGTCGTTTCTGACAAGGCAAGCGACATCATCGAGGATTAGAGTGGTTGTCTTAGGGGAGGAATATCGGGACTTGCCACACGTGATCGACTGATGCTGGTTCCGCAATGGTCCAATGAAAACGCTATGAAAAGAGAAATCATACGAGTTGAGCCCCTATCCACGTACCTCGAGCGATGGAAGGCGCCTACCTCCGCGGTGACACGAAATGGCGACACCGTCTACGTCTCCGGCTTTCCGCCATTCGATCGGGAGACAGGTGAAGTTGTTAAGGCTTCAATCGAGCGCCAGACTGAGATCGTTCTGGATCAGATGAAGCTTTGTCTTGAAGCCGCCGGTTCTTCTCTGGAGAACGTCTTGAAGTGCCACGTCTACTGCACAAACGTCGAGATGTTCCCTCAGGTGAACGCGGTCTATTCAAAATATTTCCCAAACAATCCGCCAGCGCGCACCTTCGTCAATGTTCCGGCGTGGCCTGGTGGGTTCGATATCGAGGTCGATTGTATTGCTGTGATTGAATAGACCGGTCAGCCGGGCTTAGTGATGCAAACGCACCGAAACACGGAGGAGACCGATGTTCTCAGTTCTATTCGAGGTTCTACCGAAGAGTGACCAATGGGACGCGTATCTCGGCTATGCCAAGATGCTCAGGCCCGAGTTAGAGCAGGTCGATGGATTCGTCGATAACATCCGATACAAAAGCCTGGGCCGTGAGGGCTGGATACTTTCGCTTTCCAACTGGCGCGACGAGAAGTCGGTAGTGCGCTGGAGGACGAAGATGCGCCATCACGAAGTGCAGGAGATGGGTCGAGGAGAGGTACTCGAGGACTATCACCTTCGTGTCGGCCAGATCACCAGAGATACTCGCATTCCCGAAGGGTATGAACTCCACGAGCAACGGTTAGACGAAACCGAGGTTGGCGAAGGAACGACGGTCACGCTGATCGACGCAAAGCGGCCAGCAGAGTGGAAAGAAACGACGAATCCTGCTGACTGCTCAGAGTGGCTTGGCCTGCGGCCCCTGGATGGTTTCTTGTCCTGGGACCTGTTTGAAGCGGTGATGACACCGGGTGACATCATCCTCATGGTGTCGTGGAAAGACCAGACTGCGGCGGAATCGTTTGAAGATTCCGTCGAACTTCCCGAAGGAGCTCGGTTTCGTCGAGTTCGCATTGTCCGTGATTACGGCATGTTCGATCGGAGAGAGGCACCCCAGTATTACCCGGATGTCAAACGAGAGTAGATCTCAACGAGACGTTCACGCCATTGCAGCGTTAGGCAAGATCAATGTAGCAGAAATGACGATGTCTCGATTTAGAATTCCGAGCCGTGAAGACGCCAATGTCGACACTTGATGCGGGAAGAAAGCGACTAGGATTCCTCCCTAATCTTCATCGTCTGATGTCCATCAGTCCGAACGCCTTTGCAGGCTGGGCAACGCTTCAGGATGCCTTGAAGCAAACGCTTGATGTCAGAACCTGTGAGGGAATGACGATGGCGGTTTCTGCGGTTAATGGGTGCGATCACTGCATTGCAGCGCACAGCTATGTGGCGACCACGTTCACGAAGCCGGACGAGTTGGCGCTGAATCGTAAAGGTACATCAAGCGACCCGAAGAGAGCAGTTGCCATTGGCTCTGCGAAGTCGTTGATCGAGAGGCGCGGCAAGGTTACCGATCAGGATCTGGACGTCGTTCGTGCTGCAGGCCATACAGACCAGTAGATACTCGAGATGGTTGCCCTTTCTGTGCAATTCCTGTTCGCGAACTCTATGAACAATGTCGCCAAGCCGCACATTGATATCCCGGATCTTATTGCGGCGAACGCAAGCACGGCGAACAGTCACGTATAAGTCTAGGGTTCAAGATCGGCCGCATGGTCCTCGGGAGCGGATTGATCCCTAGCGCTTATGCAGCTCCCGCCATTCGCGTGGCGTGACGCCCGCATATCGGCGAAATGTTTTGGTGAAATGACTTTGATCCGCGAACCCAACGAGAGTCGCGATAGTTGCGATCGGAGTCTTGTGATCGAGCAAGAGTTCCTTGGCCCTTCGCACTCTTATTTGAAGGATGAACGAGTATGGAGCAATCCCTGTCGATCCTCTGAAGCCTCGGGCGAACCATGATCGAGAAAGGCCGGTCAGATTAGCAAGTTCTTCAAGACCCACATTTCGGTTGAAGTTATCCTCGATATAGTCTTTTGCAAGTCGGAGTTGCCAGGGCAAGAGGCCGTTGGCGGGCGCCCTTGCTGGCCACTTCTTGGCGGAGGCAAGTATCGATGCCAGGAGGGCCATCGTAATACTCTCTCCGAAGAGTCGATCGCAAGCTTCATCTTGTAGGAGCACGTCTGCCAGCAGCTTTGCGCAGTCTTTTACTCGAGGCTCGTAGGCGAGTAGTCGAGGTTCACTGATCCTCGAATAGTCGTAGTCGTCCCCCAGGAGAGACTTCAGCGAGCTTTCATCGAAGCAGATATGGAGATCACGAAGAAACTGGACATTGTCGCTGAAACACCATACCTGTTCGTCTGCGGGAATCCAGTTGAAAAAGCCTACGTCGTGCCGATCTCTCAGTGTCGGTTCGTCTGGTTTGAATCTCGGTTCGCATAATCCTCCACGCTGCCCCAAACGAACGAGTAAAGACAGACGATCTGATCGCATATCAACGCAGGACTGCCCCTTGACTGGATACTTTTCCATGTATCGGACATCAAGTCCACTCAATGTCCGCGAGACTATTTCAACCTTCTTGAAGCCCGGAGGATTTAGGAGCAACGGCATTTTTCTTAACCAATTCGCGCTCTGGGGTGGCCTCGTTACAATCAGAACTCAAGTCCAGGCTCTTGTTCTAATAAATCAACGTTTTTCGTTCGGAGATTGCCAGCTCGTAGAGGCGCGTTTCTCTTCCTTGTAGTGTGGCACTTGTCCAGTAACGACACTTCACTTATGCTCGAACTATGGATGTAACACCAAAAGTCGATGAGGGCGCACACACAATTGCTGCAGCCATAGGGGATCCCGGACGTTCGAAGATGCTCTTCTCACTTCTGGACAGCCGCGCCCGAACTGCTACGGAGCTTGCGATTGTTGCCGATCTTCGTGCCTCGACAGCCAGCTCGCATCTCGCCCGGCTGAAACAAGAAAAATTAGTCAAAGTCGTAAAGCAGGGTAGACATCACTACTACACCCTTTACAGCCCGGACGTAGCCACAGTGCTCGAAGGACTGCTCGCCTTATCCGGAGCAACGATGCCGAGGTTTGTAACGAAATATCCAAATCAGCTTCGCCACGCACGGACCTGCTATGACCACATCGCCGGAACTTTGGGTGTTGCACTCCTCGACACATTCCTTCGACAGGGGTGGTTGGTGGCAGATGATCCAGCCAATACAGAATCCTATTCACTCAGCCCCGAAGGATTGAAAGCGTTTAGCGCTCTCGGCATCGATGTTGCTGAACTTGAGACCCAACGACGGCAGCTTGCTGGTCCCTGTCTCGATTGGAGTGAGCGTCGACCTCATCTTCGAGGATCCCTAGCGGCCGCAGTCCTGACGTTGGCCAGAAAGAAGAAGTGGGTCGTTGGGGAGATAGACAGCCGCGCCTTGACCCTGACTGCAAAGGGCCGCAACGAGATGTCTATGATCTTTGGATTGAAGCTTTAACAAACCGCCGACTCTATGAAGCTTGACCGCATGCCCATGGATGGGGACACAATCCCCAGTGATCTCTGGAGCGTCATTCGCCCCCGAGGGTCGCAGGAATCGTTCAAACGAGCAATGGAGCGATATCGACCTGATCCACTTCAGCTCTTGTTTATCGCTGAGGCGCCTCCTGCCTACAAAGTGAACCGGCTTTTCTACTTTCATAACATTCAGACCGGTGATGCGCTTTTCCTCGAGATGATGAAGGTAATCTATGGAGCTGCTATCGGATTCATCGAAGGGCAAGGTTTTTCTAGGCCGTTGTCGGCGAAGGACGTACGGGGACGCAAATCCGAGCTTCTAGATCGATTCATGGCGGACGGCTATTTCTTGATCGACACGAGCGAGAGACCGATGCCCGGTGGGGCGACTAGCTCCGCTAAACTTGCGCTTCTTCGGTTATCTCTTCCAAGGCTCAAGATCAGGGTTAAGGAGCTTCTCGGCGGTCGAGGTATCCCTATTGTGTTGATTGGCGGGGTGACTCATGAAGCGTGTTTTGGACCACTGAGGGAAGAGGGGTATCACGTAATCAACGAAGAGATGATTAACCACCCCGCGCGTGGTGGCCAATTGCTCTTCAGAAAGAAACTTCGAGACACGTTGAACCGAATTGGACGAACGCAATCGAACTTTTTCTAGGCAAGAAGCGAACGCGCCACTCGATAAACCATTTAACCTTCTCCAAGTAGACCCATCTGATTTGTAGTTCCGTGACGGATGAGGTTGTCTCTTATGACCCAAATGCACCCAGCGCCCTTGCTAAAGGAACGCGCTCCCTGGACCGGGATCGAGGACCAGATACCTGGCCCGGAAACAATTGGGCCTTCACTCGACGTCCCGGACGAGGGCGTTTATCAACATGAAGTAAAGGCCAATCCATCATCTTCCAGTCCCGAATAGGGCTTCTGCTAATCTCGGAAATGTTGAGGCGCGCGCACACGTAACTGAATCGACAATTTGCATGTCTCTGCGAACGAAACTTAATAAATTGATGATGAATGCCGTAACGAACTGACTCTGCTGGAGCCTTCAGCGAAGACTAAGAGGGAAATTGTTTGCCACTTCGCAACCAGCATAATGCTAGGCCATATAGGCTGCCGACGGATGGCTCTACAGTTCCGAGCGCCAGAATGCTTAAAGGAATTTGCCGAAACGCTCGTTGAGCTCAGTACCTGATGTGTTGCAGTTCAGCCCATCGAAGGAGCTGGCCTGCATATCGCGTGCCGCTGAAAGCAGAGCATCCCATGCAATCTGCGCGAGACCACCACCTACACTGATCCTACGAACGCCTAGATCCGCCAGTTCTCCAACCGTCAGGTCCAATTCCATCATAAGGACGCTCAGCGGTTTGGGTGCCACGGCTCGCACCATTGAAGCTATATCCTGTCTGTTCTTCACGCCGGGCGCGTATAGACAATCCGCTCCAGCTTCCGCAAAAGCCACGAGTCTGTCCGTTGCAGACGTGACGGAGGTGGGGTCAATCAGTAACCCATCTGTTTGGGCTACGAGGACCACGTTATGTCCGAAATGATCGATGGATTCGCGGGCCGCCTGTATACGCTCGGTGGCCAGCCGCATTTCATAGATCGTACTACCCCCGTCCGCATCTCGATCCTGGATAGAAAAACCGGCTATACCTGTGTCGACGACGACATCCACATTGATACTTACGCCCTCAGGGTCCTTTGCAAAGCCTGATTCAAAATCAGCCGTGACAGGTAAATCGACCTTTTCGCAGATTGATGCAAGATGTTCGACCACGTCATCCAAAGTGATCTCGTACTGAGGTCGACCGATTGACCATGCAAGTCCTGCGCTTGTGGTTGCGATCGCATGGAAACCTAACTGTTGCATCATCCTGGCTGTGCCCACGTCCCAGGGGCTAGGTAGTACAAAACAACCAGTCTCATGCATGGCGCGAAACCTCTTCCGTCTTGCCATGGTTGCCGACATCTCAACCTCCCTCCACAAAAGGCCAACTAAGCACTGGGAGAATCTGCAATCATATTCATTGGGAAAACAGTTGGCTTGCGAAGAGCATTCATCACGTTCTCCGAAGCGGTCTTGATTTACCCGCGAAGTGTTTGAGTCACAATGTTCATGTTCTTACCCAAACTGCAATACAAGCGTTTTACACCTCTGCCTTCGCTCTGTCTTGTCAGATCACGCTATTCCTGATCACATGGCAAAACAAAGTCGATACAAGATCTCCTCTAGAGGGCAAGAATGAATGAGAGAAGTGTCTATCGAACTAGACATTGCCGTCATTGTTTTGTCAGAAAGCGCTTTTTGTGACGATATCGCTGTCGTGTGCGTTTCGGCTGTACCAAGGACTTTTCATCGACCATCCAATGAACAGACTTTGTGGCCATCCAATGAACAGACTTTGTGTGTTGGATTGTGGGTCGGATTCTTGCAGTGCCTACTTGGCGAGCAGTCACTGCAACGGACGCTTTAGATATGGGGCAATCCTTGAAGGCAGTCGAAAATCAATCGACCAGAAATGAAACGAAAGGACTCACCAGAAATGTCTCATCACTTCGATACAAAACTCGCTAAAAAAGATCCGAGCATGAACATCTGTGACATGTATCTGTTTCCGGGTTCGCCTGGAAACACCGTTATGGCTATGACGGTGAACGCAGATGCAGGGCTTGGCTCCTCGGACGCTCTACCGGACGAGGCGTTGTATGCATTTCGTTTTGATCTCGATGGAGATGCACACGAGGATGTTGTGTTCAAGTTTAGGTTCGGTCATCCGAAGCATGTTGACGGAGACGAACACAAGCACGTTCAATCATTTCAGGTTCGCAGAGCTGTAGGAGAACAGATCGGAGGAGATGCCGGCGATCTCCTCGTCGAAGGATTAACCGGAAGCGTCTCTTCCGCCACCGGGGTGAGTGCTTTCGTCGGCATCGCGCCGGAGATGTGGGCTGCGGATGCGATTGCCTTCTTCAATCTTCTAAACGCGCTTTATAAAGAGGACCGATACGATGCAAAGGTCTTTCTCCATCGAAAGAACTTCTTTGCGAAGCGAAACGTTGTGGCGATGGTGTTGGAAGTACCCAACTCTATGATTGGAAACGGGAAGGTCGGAGCATGGTCAACTGCTTCGCTATTCGGACACGCTCCCGAAGTACAGATATGTCGCTGGGGGCTTCCCTTGATGACCCACCTGTATCTTTCAGACCCGGCGACATCAGAGCTCGTCGATAAGTTCCATGCCAGTACACCGTCGCATGATGTTGCTTCGCTTGGGCCGGCTGTGGCCAGCTTCACTGCCCGCTTCTCCGGTCGAGCTAATGCAACATCAGATGCTGTGGCATACGGTAGCAAGGTTGCAGCTCGTCTTTGCCCCGTCATGCTTCCATATGAGGTCGGAACGCCTGCGGCATTCGACATTTCGCGCTTCAATGGGCGTCCATTAAATATCGATGCTTATGATGTGATGTTGTCGATTGGTGCGAATACGCCAATTGCGGACGGGGTCTCTCCGGACATCACCAGAATTAGCGGGAGTTTTCCGTATTACGGAAGGCCTTTCGACAAAGAAGAGCAGGCAGATCTCGAACCCATATCGACAGGGTTTTACGAATAAAACTGATAGTATCGTGCCTCCGACTTTGCGACCCGTTTCTGTAATCGGATCTACGGTCGGAGGCAGACATTCAAGGATCAACCCTCTGATATATTGAGCTCGGACGGGCTCGGTGAGCGAGTCAACGACATGCATAGTGCTGGCGGAGATTTATCGAGGTCGACGCGAAAGGAAATTAAGGCTCTTCTGCGTGGCGGCTACTCCCATGCGAGATTCGAGAAGGTCATGCAGGAATTTCCGATTGACCTTCGCAGCGTCGTACCCGATGGACTACCGTATTCGGCCTGGCAGGTCCTAGAACACATGCGTATCGCCCAACGGTACATGCTTGACTACGCCCTGCAGCACCTAATCGGTGTGCCAGAAGGTTCGCCGAAGACATTCCGATGGCCTCGGGACTACTGGGTCAGGCAACAAGCTCCTCCCGGAAACGACAGCTGGGAACATTCGGTACGAAGCATTTTGGACGATCGGAGTAGCTTTGAAGCACTAATTGATAAGGCTACGGACGACGAGCTTGTGACGCCATCGGGATCCCGCAAGCGAAAGACCCTCCTACGACTCGCGCTTCAGATCTCAGATCATAACTCTTACCACATCGGGCAGTTAGTCATTATTCGCCGTCTGCTGCGGTCCTGGAAAAGGTAGCGTGAAAGCGTTCGGAGGCCTGAGCCTTTACGAATACGATTTCAGGTTAGCGTAAAGCGACGCCGGATTTGGATCGAGCTCTCCGCTTGATTGTCTCCACCAAAGCATGACTGGCAGTGTGGCCAGAAGCATCCCGAAAGCCGCTGCATACATGACTGCACTGTATCCATTGGTGAACGCTCGATCGACGATGTCGCGTCCCTGGCGTTCAGCTCTGTCTCCGAAGGTGGAGGGAACCCAAACCGCGGTCATCAGCTCATGGTTCGCATAGATTTGACCTTTCATTTGGGAAGGGATCGATGAGGCATTCAGCTGCTTGAGGAGAGACCTGTCAAATCCATGCGAAAGGAATATCGTTGCGATCGAAAGAACCACCAGACCAGCAATTCTGGAGACGGAATTGTTAACAGCTGAAGCGACGGCCGTCTCTTCATCCGGAACGGAGGACATGACTACATTGGCGAGAGGGGAAAGAGCTATGGTGATACCAACCCCTAACAAGAGCATTCCTGGTAGGAGTGAGCCTACATAGCCCTGTCGGTGAGAAAACGCTCCGAAGAGAGCCAACCCACAGGCACTACAAATCGCGCCAACAACCAGGAACGAGCGCTCCCCCAGTTCCGAGCTTATCCGCCCAACTCTCGATGAAAATAGAAACATCACCGCAATGCATGGCAGAAAAGCCGCTCCGGTGGCGAACGGGCTGAGGCGCTTAATTTGGATCGAGAAGAAAGGAACGATGTAGAACGCTACTCCAAGCGAACCGTACAGAAAAAACGTTAGGAGGTTCACGGCAAGAAAACGACGATTCGAAAACAATGACAAAGGCATCATTGCGTATTTGTTGTGCCACTGAGAGCGGAGGAATGCGCCGATGAGGCTGATTCCGGCTAGCATTGAGACTACGACCCTCGGATTTGTCCAACCAAGTTGAGGTCCGAACGAGAGAGAGTAGACGACTGAACCTAAGCCAAGCGTGTTGAGCAGAGTGCCTCGGAGATCAAATGTTGCAAGCTTCAGGGTCGACAATTCAGTATTGCTTTCACGCAGTTTCGGGAGCAGAAACAATATCCAAGCGGCTAAAGGCAAGTTGAGAAGGAAGATCCAGCGCCAGGTAGACACCTGGATCAGCAAACCTCCCACAACGGGGCCTAGAGCTGCAAGGACGCTTGTCCAGGCCGACCACGCGCCAATCGCGGAAGAACGCTCACGTCCGGGAAAGGCAGATGAGAGAATCGCTAAAGATTGTGGGATAAGGAGCGCGGCGCCAACCCCTTGGACTGATCTTGAAAGAACAAGCTGAGGCAGCGACATAGATAAGGCTGCACCAGTGGAAGCCAGTGTGAAGAGGCCTACACCGATCACAAAAATTCTCTTCCTCCCCAGCCGATCGCCTAGCGTGCCTCCAAGCAGGAGAAGAGCGGCGCAGAACAGTGCATAGCTTTGAACGATCCACTGCACCTCCGACGAGGTCGCGTAGAAAGTACTCTGAAATGTGGGTAGGGCCACATTGACCACAGAGCCATCCATGAAGGCAAGTGATGAGCCCAAGATGGTCATGACCAGGATAGATTTGCGGTCAACCGGATGACACGGTTGATAGTCCGATCCCGACGCTACTGCAGATAAACATGGTACCGTCTGCGGAGTTTTTGCGATATCCAGTTTCATATCTCAGATCTTTGGTAGGGAGACGACGCATGACCGTTCTATCGAGTCACGGAATCCGCTGAACCTATTGATCGATCCAAAGTGGAGCGTCAAAAGCCTCGGCGAAATATCGGGTTTCGCGCACGACCTTACCGTCGAGAAGTTCCATAATGCTGACTGTGTGCTCTGTCTTGGAGATCACCGGCTGCCGATGCCTCCCAGTGAGAGACAATGGCAGCGCGGTTCTGATCATCTTTCATGTGGATCTCGATCCTTGATGGACATGGAACACTCAGTCGCGGGACCAGCCGATTCGATATACCTTGCCCGTCTGCATTCCCTCGACGCTTTTGACGTATCCGAGGGCAGCCTCGGAAGCGGGCACAGGCTTTTGCCCTGGAAAGAAAGGTCCAAATGCTGACCACGACTCTTCGGTCACTGTTGGGCTGACGACGTTTATACGAAGTCCCCGGGAGAGCTCGATCGCCGCACTGCGCGCAAACGCCTCAAGACCGCCGTTGACCATCGCCCCCGACGATCCCACACCGATTGGGTCTTCATTGATTTGCCCAGTGGTCAACGTGAAGGACCCACCATTGCGGATGTGTTTCAGGCCAAAGACAACAAGGTTTACCTGGCCCATCAGCTTGCTGCGTAAGCCGATCTGGAATTTATCCTGAGTGATCTCTGCAAACGGACCGAAGTGAACGTCGCCCGCGGTGCTGACCACGGCGTCGAATTCGCCGACCTTCGAGAAGAGCTGTTCGATCGACGCAGGATTTGTGATGTCTACTTGTAAGTCGCCACTTTTACGGCCGACTCTGACGATCTCGTGTCGGGCCTTCAACGCCTTGTCCACAGCACTGCCCAGGGTGCCAGCGGCGCCGATAAGAATGATCTTCATGGTGTACTCCTTCTTCGAAGAGACTTTTCCAGTCGCCTCGGATCGAAATCTAGGTTATGTTTCTGTGTCTGTTTAACGGCCCCGCGGAATGAATCCGGGACTACCTGTCTTGACCACCGTGTTGTACCGTTCTCTGGTTTGAATGCCATTGATGTCGTCAAACGCATCTTGCGGAAGAGGCGATATCTCGAAGTTTTCTTGTGCGTGAGCTTTGGTCTTGGGGGTAGTCAGCAGAGCAGTCCCACGTTGTATCGCCCACGCCAGCAGCACCTGTGCTGGGGTCTTTCCGAGTCGTTTCGCTACAGCGACAATGACAGGGTCTTCGAGCGGGCCGGGCCTTATTCCATGACCCAAGGGCGCAAAAGCCTGCAACACAATCCCTTTTTCTTTGCAGAATTCAAGAAGCTCCGTCTCCGGAAGGTAAGGGTGGGATTCCACCTGAATCACGGCTGGCTTGATTCTTGCAGCTTCGTAAAGCGGCTTAAGCTCCTTTAACCCCACGTCACCTAGTCCGATAGCACGGCATCTGCCGTGGGCTACAAGGTTCTCCATCGCCCTCCAGGTGTCGAGCAACGCTATGCCGTGGTCGTAAATGACATTGCCATCTTGATCTCGTGGATCTTGCTCCTCTCCAGGCTCGAATGCGAACGGGGTGTGGCTGAAATAAAGATCCAGATAGTCCACCTGGAGCCGCTCACAGCTCGCTTCAAACGCCGGTTCCACTCGTTCCGGTCGATGATTTGTATTCCATAACTTCGTGGCAAGGAAGATGTCCTTGCGCTCAATGCCTCCGACGGCGAGCCCAGCCTGCAAGCCTTGGGCTACCTCGCGCTCGTTGCGATACCGCTCCGCACAATCGAACTGACGGAACCCTGCCGCGAGCGCATCCCTGGTGGCGGTGATCGTCGTTGCCGGATCGGGAACCAAGGTTCCGAACCCGAGCGCAGGCATATGATCCACACCGTTGTTGAGCGGTAGCTTAATTAATCGGAATTCAGCAGCTTCAATCATAGTCAAACCTCTGCAATATGTTTCTGCGTCCAGCGACGGCGCCGGGTCGCTTCAATCTACATTTGTGGTGCGTGCTTGGCCCGCTAAACAAAATCAAAAGAAGTCGACTCCCTCATCGCTTCTCATCAAGTTCCTGCTAGAAAAGGTATTGAATCCTTGCGCTCGTCACCTTTACTTCAAGAAGGTGAAGTGACGGTCCATCGGGAGGCGTGACTTAGGAGTCCTGGCGTAAAAGTCCGCCTCATCTCGATAACCAAGTACGAGTAGGACAGTCGCCGTAAAGCCTTTTTGTCTCAACCCGAGTTCGGCATCGAGTATTCGTGAGTTGAAGCCTTCAAGGGGACTCGCGTTGATCCCCAACTCTTCTGCAGCCATCAAGCTCATGCCAAGCGCGAGATAGGTTTGTTTTTCCATCCAATGCTGCAGGTCCTTTACGTCGTAACGGTGCAGATCGATCCACATCCGCACTGTGGCCTGCCATTGATCGGCTAAAGCCTCAGTCGGAAATTTGCCATCGGCGACCTCTTTGGCGTGCAGTTCATCGAGGTACTCGTTTGAAAGCGTTTCACGAGTGGCGAGCACGATGATATGGGATGCGTCCCTTACCTTCGGGACATTGAAGTCAAAGCCTTCACCCATGTGGTCCGCAATTCTCGAACGCGATTCCGGAGTTGATGCGACCAGATAATGCGTACTTTGTGCATTGACTGAGGTGGGGATGGAGTAGATGAACTTCAGAAGCTTGTCGACGACGTCGTTGGGAATACGCCGACTTGGGTCGTATTTTTTAGGAAAGTGGCCAGATTCTATTAATTCATTTAAGTTCACAGTCGGTCCTTCACGAGTTCTCATTGCTCCCCTGTTGGGGGGAACTACCTTGTAAGTCTCAACCTTTACCAAAGTCCTAACTGAGCTAGAAAGGCTGATCATCTACACTACTCGACACTCATTATCGAGCCTTTTAACGTTGTTATTGTGGCCGGCCCGATACACGGCGACATGATCATCACAAACGGCACGATATGACAAACAGTTCGGTCTCGCAATTCCCATCGGACTCTTTTCGCTGCAACCTTAGCCTTTCAATCTTGCAATACTCCGCTTGATTCAAACGGCATGTGGAACAAAAATTGGCCTTCGTGCAGGCCAAACAGTTATGCTGCCTGCACAGTACACACACAGTGATCTGATGACTACGGATCTTCTAAAACTGCCACGATGACTAGTTCAAGTATCGGTTGGCCAGTCTTAGAGATATTCAGATAGGGGTTCTGATGGAACTTTACTTTGCAGGTATATGTGTCGGGGCGCCTTTGTCCTTTACAAAAAACGCAATGAACTTCGCAGGTTCCGTCTTACTTGCGTTACGGCCGATCACATGGATATCGTTGGGGCTTTCATAGAAGGTTTGACCAGCAGTTAGGGTCATTTCCTTTCCACCCCGTACCTGCATTACCACGGACCCTTGCAGCAGATAGACAAACACATGAGCATTATGGCGATGTATGGGCTCAGAACCGCCTGGCGGGTATACAACCGTGATCATTGTGCCTTCTTTACCCGGGAACTCGGGGAGATCCTTCGACAGCAGTGGCGTTACCTTAATCTCCTGCGCGAACAGCCAGGTGGGGGCTAACCAAACCATGCACAAGATTAGCTTTGCGATCTTCATCATTCGTCTCCTCGATTATTTTTTGTTGCGGCGGGAACCGCGTTCAATTTGGTTCTATGTCGGTTCCCCAGAATTTGGGTCCAGGATGTCATCGTCGTCTACACCTCTCACGCAAGCGTCGACCAGCTCATCATCTGAATCTCCTCAGTACGCCCAGTTCATACGGAAGTCCGCATGCAACGTCAGACCTCCATCTACGTACAGGGTCTGACCGGTAAACGTACCTAGCATCGCCGCTGGCGAGAAACACAAAACCAGCCGGACTCGGCAGAACGACCAATGGGGATGTATTTCTCAAACATCGATCGTTTCGCGGCATCGTCTTTCCACAACGCATTGATCGGCGCAATCGTAGCGCCCGGCGCTACTGCGTTGGCGCGGATGGCCACGATCTGCATATTCGAGCGCAATGGTACGCCATGAGGTTTCCTAGGCCTCCTTTGCTGACGGAATATGCCACGAAATTGGGCTTGGGCACGATTTCGTGATTAGACGAATTCATAAGAATCAAGCCCGAGTCCTATTGCAGGAGATGTTCAATGCGGCCGGGCTACAGAGAAAAGCTCCGCGGAGATTAACACCGACTACCTCTTCAAAATCCTTGAGAGTGAATTCGTGAGTTGGACTCTGGCGATTGGTTCCTGCATTGTTGATCAACACGTCAAGGCCTCCCAGAAGACTTTCCACTCTGCCGAATTGATCGCCGACTTCATCCTCTCTAGTCACATCGAGATTTTCGACAAAGACTCGCGCCGGATGCCTCTCTTGAAATTCCTGTTGCACCCCGAGCAATATTTCATCCGCTACCACATCGGTGACAAGAACATTGGCCTCTTCGCAGGCGAATCGGCGCGCGGTCGCGAGACAATGCCCTGTGATTAGAACTCTCTTGTTCGTTAATCCGTTCATCGTGCCTCCTCTAAGAGACCCGTTGCGAGGGAACGGTCGAGGATAATGGGACGTTCTGCAGACAGCTGATCCCGGGCTACATCCGCGAAAGAACAAATGGCCTGCCTCGGGTCGAGGCAGGCTCATCTCATGTCGTTCGCCAACCAAGGATTACGCCAGATTCGACTCGGTTGCAGGGCCATCACTCATCGTGATCTTTCCATTAAGGCCCGTTGGGAAGAATCCTCCTTGTCGCGCGTGAGCTTGCATCCCGAAGGCTAGATGCAAAACCTGTCCCGCAGTTCGGGTCGCGGCCAAGCCGTTGCTGAGATTGATCGAGAGGTATTGGGTCACTTTTCCACTAGGAGGTGGAATGAGATCGGCGCCGTCGACGGCCGAAGAATGTATGTTCAACTTTGCTACCTGCGTGTGAATGCTTCCCGCATGTTCAGCTTCCGCGGCCAGGAGGCGAGCCGCCGTAGTGATCACGCCGGGTGTTGTGAGCATGCCGGCTGCGCCTGTATAAGCGGTTACCCCAATATCCTCGAGAATTCGTGCCACCGTCAGAAAGTCCGCTTGACTGCCAAATCCGATTCCCAAAGCATTTAGATTGATATTCGGTTTTGCGACGGCGGCATTCCCAAGCGCACTTCTGAGCAGAATGACATGAGCTCGCTCGTCCGACCCGATCTCAGCGGCGATGTCCCGGCTGAAGACTTCGTTATTGTCGAAGACCACCTTCGAACCTCCTGCGGTCTCACCACCAGAGGTCGGATTCCCACCGGTTGCCTTACCGTCGATACCGATACCGAAGCCGGTAATCGATTTACCTTCTATGGCATAGGTATAAAATTCTGCTTCAAGATACTCGAGGTTGAGAGCGAAGTTGAGGATATCTGTTTCTGTGATTGCCTCCGTTGCACTCATGGGTGACCCGCCGCCCATTGCGGCGCTGGCGGCATCCATGTTTTTCATAAAACGCTCACGGTTCGGGGACGCAGACGCAAGGTCGTCGAACAAATTCTTTGGCATACGATTCTCCAATATTTGTTGGTTGGGGCCGTCTTAGGTCAATCTCGGGACTGTTGGCCAGCGGTCATGTCCAGAGTTGCGGATGCGCAAGACTCATCACTCTGAGGTATTGCCGATGTTTCCTCTTACAGAGGGATAGCGCAGAGAAATTATCGAATCCACACCATGCAGCTGTGATCCGAAAATATGCAGGGTTGCACCTGTTATTTTCTCTAGGTAATTGTTGCGATTTTCTCGAACACTCACGACAAGGCACGCTACCGAATAGCCGATTGAACACTGATCGTCTCAGGCGACTGAACCAGTGCGACCCTTCGTTCTTGCCGCCTGCACGAACGGCAGGCAGTAGACGGGCGGCAGTTGAAGCGATGACACGTCGTTTGGCTCTCAACAAGCGGGTCTTGGTGGCAGGCAAAGAGAGGCGTAAGCGAGCCGCAACTTCGTTCAAGGACAAGTCGTCATTAAGCCGTATCTGCAGACAGAGGAGCATTTCGGTTCCTTGCCATCCACATGAACGAAGCAGCTCGACAGCGGGCGAGAGATCTATGGAACACGCCGGAGTTTGAGCATGCACAGCGACAACGGAAGAAGGTCGAGGCTCTGTTCGCAGAACTGAAGAACCGCATCGGCCTTCACCGCCTGCGTCTGCGCAGGTTGAAGTTCGTACAGGAACAGTTCTTCCTGGGCCGCCCACTGCCCAGAACATCAAACGACTGGTCCGATTCCTGAGAGCACCAACGATATCCCCAACACTTGTGACTGCCTGAACACCGGCAGCAACACTGCCCGAGTCATTTTCGCGCGGTCTCCATCTTAGAACGCCAGAACCGACGTCGACTTTTTCAACACCCACGGGACAAAGCACTCAGTGAGCCCGGTCGGATCGGCTATGCCTCTGGCACGTTGCCGTATAACCGGCTTCTCGGACAAGTCAACTTTGCGGTCGAAAGTGAGCGTCATGCCGGTGTTGTCTGGCGGAAGTGCATCGCTCCTGCCACCTCTGTACAGCGCTGGAACTCGGTAGACTGAACTACGGATGAAAGCCATCGAATCCAGTACCATCGCGGTCCTTGCCGAAAAGCCTTCTGTCGCACGAGACATTGCACGTGTCCTCGGAGCCGACAAGCGGGGCGAAGGCTACCTCCAAGGAAACGGCCATGTTGTCACATGGGCGATTGGACATCTGGTTTCTTTGGCACAACCGCACGAGATCAATCCTGAATGGCGGCAATGGCGCTTCGATCGATTGCCGATCTTGCCCGCGCAATGGCCTCTGGTTGTCTACGAGCGAACGAAAAATCAGTTCGAAGTAGTGCGAAAGATCCTGACGTCCCCACGGGTGTCGCGGATCGTGTGTGCAACGGATGCCGGGCGGGAAGGGGAACTGATCTTCCGCTACATCTACGAGGCGGCTGGGAGCAACAAGCCGGTAAGCCGGCTTTGGATTTCCTCATTGACCCCGGATGCCATCCGCAAGGGGTTCGACAAGCTTCGTCCAGGCAGTGACTATGATCGATTGGCCGACGCCGCCAGCGGACGAAGCCGAGCCGATTGGCTTGTTGGCATGAATCTGTCGCGTGCCTATTCGATCGTCTACAGTGAGGAGCTTTCCGTCGGCCGGGTGCAGACGCCGACCCTGGCCATGATTGTCGATCGCGAACTCACTCTCCAGCGCTTCGTCCCCGAAGACTACATCGAGGTCGTCGCGACTTTCCAGAGACGGGAAAATCCGAACCAGGAAACATACGAGGGGACATGGTTCCGTACGCATACAGAATCGAACAAGGACAAAGACGCCCAGGCGAACATCTCTCGATTGCCTGCCGATGGCCAGGAGGCCAACAAGATCCTTCTTCGGGCTCGTGCGGGCGAAGCCGTCATCGAGTCACTTTCATCTGAGACGCAACGGATGCAACCGCCCCTGCTATACGATCTTACAGAACTGCAGCGGCATGCCAATCGCCTATACGGCTTTAGCGCCCAAGAGACCCTCGACACGGCGCAGACTCTCTATGAACGGCACAAACTGATCAGCTATCCCAGGACAGACAGTCGTCATCTTTCTGCTGATGTTGCCTCTACAGCTTCAGGCATTGTTGCCGCAGTTTCGAAAAGCTATGAGACGCAACTGGCTGCTGGAACAGGGAAGCGGCCTCTGGGAAAGCGGTATGTCGACGACAGTAAGGTCAGTGACCACCACGCCATCATTCCGACTGCGGTTTCCCCCGAGAAGGCCCAGCTCACCGAAAAGGAACGCAAGATCTACGGCCTAATCTGCCGCCGCTTCCTCATGATGTGGCATGATGATTACCTTCAGGCCGTCACGACCGTGATTACCACCATCACGCATGAAGAATTCGTCGACCGTTACCGAACCGCCGGCACCGTCGTGCAGCAGATGGGTTGGAAGGTCCTGGACATTGGGGCGGAAGGACGGAAGCGAGAGATGAAGGGCAGTGCCGAGGAGAAAACTCCGGAGCAGATCCTGCCGGTGGATCTTGCGCAGGGACAACTCCAGGACATCGTAGATATCGAAGCCCGGAAAAAGAAGACCAGGCCCCCGAAGCGCTTCACGGAGGGCACGCTCTTGACGGCGATGCAGACAGCAGGCCAAAGCCTGGACGAGAGGGAACTGTCCGACGCGATGAAAGAGACGGGCCTCGGTACGCCTGCCACACGTGCGGCCACGATCGAAGTGCTATTGAAACGCGGCTATATCGTTCGTACGGGCAAGAGCCTGGAGGCGACGGGAAAGGGGATCCATCTCATTGAAGTGGTTCATCCCGAGGTTAAGAGTCCTGCGATGACCGGCCAGTGGGAGGCCTTTCTCAAGAAGATCCAACATGGTGAATGCCAGCTGGAGCCATTCCTGGATAGCATCAGTCAATACGTGCGTTCTGTCGTCGGAAAAGTTGGTCAGACTTCGCCCGTTCAACCAGCGTCGGTAGTTCCTTCCACCCCGAAGGTCTCCGATTCACCTGCTTTACCAAGCCCAAAGATAATTCCCAACGGCGCGAGTCTCACCGAGCTATTGCAAAACGCATTCGGCTTCTCTGCGTTCAGGCCCAATCAGGAAGACGTCTGTGAGGCAGTGACGGCGGGAAAAGATGCGCTGCTTGTCATGCCGACCGGCTCAGGCAAGTCACTCTGTTACCAGTTGCCGGGACTGGCACGAGGCGGGACGACCCTCGTGATCAGTCCACTCATCGCTCTGATGGACGATCAGGTGCTGAAGCTGAAGCAGCAGGGGTTCGCTGTTGAGTGCATTCATTCAGGTCGCGATCGTGAAACTTCCCGCCGCGTCTGTTCCGACTACTTGGGGGGCAAACTACAGTTCCTCTTCATTGCCCCAGAACGGCTTCGAGTGGCCGGCTTCCCCGAAATGCTCGCGAAGCGAAAACCCTCGCTGATCGCCATCGATGAGGCGCACTGTATCTCGCAGTGGGGCCACGATTTTCGACCGGACTATCGGATGCTTAGCCAGCATTTACCGGGTCTTCGTCCTGCTCCGATACTGGCACTCACGGCCACGGCGACACCACTGGTTCAAAATGACATCGCCACTCAGCTAGGTTTGACTGCGCCCACGCACTTCATCCATGGTTTCCGCCGCGAAAACATAGCAATCGAGATCGTAGAAGCCTTGCCTTCACAACGGCCTCAACTGGCTCGGGAGATCTTGCTTGAGGAGAAGCACCGGCCAGCCATCGTGTATGCCCCGACGCGCAAGCAGGCGGACAGCCTGGCAGAAGATTTTGCTGCAGAATTTGGTGTAGCCACCTACCATGCGGGGCTGGATGCCGAGCGACGACGACGAGTGCAGGAAGAATTCATGGCGGGCAAGCTGGACGTCATGGTGGCAACGATAGCGTTCGGCATGGGGATCGATAAGCCGGATGTTCGCACCGTAGTTCATACCGCCCTGCCAGGCAGTCTGGAAGGCTATTACCAGGAGATTGGCCGCGCCGGGCGCGACGGAAAGCAGAGTCGCGCGATCCTCATGCATTCGTATGGAGACCGTCATACTCATGACTTCTTTTTCAGTCGAGATTACCCGGATGTTGCGCTACTAGACCGAATGTTCGCAAGACTTCATACAGAACCCCAACCTAAGGAGGTGCTTCGTAAGGCCTTGGCGATGGAGGCAGATCTGTTTGATAAAGCACTCGAGAAACTGTGGATTCACAAAGGTGCAGTGCTCGACTTCGCGGAGAATGTAAGCCAGGGCGACGCACTATGGCGCTCGTCTTACATGCAACAGGGTGATCAAAAACGGGCGCAGATCGATCAGATGATTCGCTTTGCGGAGAGCAATCAATGCCGCATGACGTCCCTTGTGCGTCACTTTGGCGATACGTCAGATAGCGCTACGGCTTGTGGTGTGTGCGATTTCTGTGCTCCGGCCAGGTGCATTGCCCAGAGATTCCGAACGGCTACGGAAGAGGAGCGAACAGCTCTCTATCGAGTGTTGCGCGGCATGCGATCCGTCCTTTCCAAATCGACCGGCAAGCTGTACGCCGAGCTTTATCCAGGAAACGAGATCAGCCGAGACAACTTCGAAGAAGTCTTGGGAGCCATGGCCCGGGCAGAACTCCTCACGTTTGCAGATGCTGTGTTCGAGAAACAAGGCAAACAGATTCCCTATCGCACCGTCAGACTTTCTCCAGCGGGACGAGTCGTCGATGAGTCCGTTCCGGTACTCTTCGTCATGAAGGATGCTGCACGGCCTGTTCCCAAGCGCAAAGGAAAGAAGAACTCAAGTAAGTCCAAGGCAGCTTCGGGAGCTACAGCTCGAACGCAATCTGGGCAGGCAAGAACAGGAGCAGCTGTGTCCGAGCGGGAGCCGCAGGTTCGTATTGAACAGGCTTTGCGCGCATGGCGACTGAACGAGGCGAAGCACAGAAAGATTCCGGCATTTCGGGTCTTTGGCGATCGGGCGCTGCGTGGTATCGCTGCGACCTGTCCTCGAAGCGATGCAGAGTTGTTAGCTGTGCCGGGAATCGGGATGGGCATCGTGAAAAGATATGGAACTCAGATCTATCGTCTAATTGCAGGTTCGAGTTGATTTCGAAATATGGCAGTTCGCGTCCACGTTCTTCGCTAGAGGCCCGGCCTCGTCGTCGGGAAGGGATGTGGTAGCTTTCGCCTTTTTCATTGGCCCTCCTCCAATTTCAACGGAACAAGGCGACTCGGATTTCTCACCGGTAGTTTATCGCCATCCCGTGATCGTGGATTGACCCTCTCATCCCAGCTAACCGGACAACCCTACTCCAAAGGCGCCTTTTTATAATGTGTGCCTCCCACATAGCCCGTTGGCCGCCAAGTGTCCGATTAGCCGACTTTTCATCCAAGTGGAAAGTCACACGCCGGAAATCAGTAAACGCTAGTGCGTTTTCGGGTAGTGATCAGATTTTCCCGCCATGCAGGGCTTGTCCGCGATGATTACATCATCACCGCGAATACGGCACTCGTCGAAAAGGCATGGGCGTATTCGCGCAGCCGCGTGCTCTGTGCGGCAGCACGTCTCGGCATTGGAGACGCGCTTGAAGACGAGGTGCGCAGAATTCTGACCTGCGTTTGGGATTTGACTGACTCTCAGGCGATGGCTCGCTGAAGTCACGATTGCATGGCTGCGCGGACGATAAAGTCCACAACCGGGGCCGGATCGTCTGGTGCGAGTGGAGTATGTCCCACGCCCTTTTTGAAGATGACCTGGATTTTGCCACCGAGCTGTTTGTATCGCTTTTCAACCTCGAGCGTATTGTCCTCGAACCACGGGTCGAGGGTGCCGCAAACGTGGAGAAGCGGCACGTTGGCTTTGGCCAAAGGGGCGAGATTGTCGAGCGGCTGGGATTTCGCGAGGGCGCTGCGCATGTGCGGATTCTCAGCGTAGACACAGGAGACTTTGTCAGGATTTTCGATGGCCCAGGCGTACATTTCGCCGGCACCGCCGCCCGCGCCTTCGATCACCGGCTTCTTCGAAAAGCCGTGGCCGATCATGTATTCGTAGGCCAGGTCCCAATCCTTTACCAGCGGACCGTCGGCGTTGGTGGTTACCGGAGCGGTGACGATGTGAAAACCCCTGGCCAGCAGCTCTTGATCGACCTTCGCGTCACGAAACACAAAACCCGCTCGGTACACCCAGGGTATGCCTGCCGCGGCGGTGCTTGGCACAATCACCGCAGTGGACGTCGGCGTGCCGCGCACGCTGAATTCGTAGCGGTCGTAGCAGGGAGAAAACAAGGGACCGCGGCAGGTGATGTAGGTGTCTTCATCGGGGTAATCTCGGTAAAAACTTTCCACGCTGTAGTAGGCGGTTCTGACGAAGTTGTCGCCGACGAAGGCCGGCGCAGGGACCCTGACCGCCTGTACGCTCTGTTCGATAAAGTCCGCAATCGGCTTGGGGTTGCGGAGGCTATGCGGATGATGGGCGTAGCCTTCCTTGATCATCATGGAGACGCGGCCGCCAAACTGCTGATAGATGGCCTCGATGGCGGAGGCATAGGTGCCGAGGAGCGGATCGAGGGTGCCGCAGACTTGAAGAATAGGCACGTCTGCGCGCGCCAGGGTGCGCAGCCTTTGAAACGCCGGGCGTTCCATGGCGGGATTGTCGGCATAGATGCCAGAGACCTTGCTGGGATTGGCGGTGCACCAGCTATATTCGAATATCCCGCCCCTGCTCATGCCGACGAAGACGGGTTTCTTCGACAATCCGTACTGGTTGGTGAGGAAGGCATACCAGGCATCCCACTCGGATAATGCTCTTGGGGACATGCCGAGCTCATCCATGCGCTCATCCATCGCCAATTCCATTGCTGCCCTTGGCTTTGGGTCGACAGAGATGTAGGCGACATGAAAGCCACGTTTGAGCAGTTCGACTTCGGCCTGGGGCTGGTGATTCCAGTAAACGCCGCGCCAGGACCAGGGGTTGCCGGGAGCCGATTGTTTGGGCACAACCACGACACAACGCAACTGTCCTGGGGCCGAGTTTCCAAGACTGCCGGACTCTTCGCCTGCAGGCGCCTTGAAAGGGGTGATCGCCTGGTTCTGCATATCCATCACGAAGTCGTAACGGTCGAATCCGTGCCAGTCGATCTTGTCGCCCTGGAAGGTCAGGGGAACTTGCAGCGCGCCGACGGCTCCGCTGGATTCTGAAGGGAATCGGCTATCGACGACCAGAGCTTTCGCCTCAGCGGTGGTGGTCAAGAGAGGGAAAGCGGCGACTCCGGCTCCCATGGCAGCGATGCCTTTGACGAAGGTGCGGCGCCCTGGGGACAACGGCTTGACGACGTTGTTGCTCTGTTGGTCAGAAATCTGCTTCACAGTGACACTCCTGGTTTGAGGGGTTGCAGCGAGTCGTGGTCAAGAACGGTTGACCGGTCAATTTTATGCTCCGATACCGGCTCGAAGTTCGCGTTCGAAATCCGCGCAGACGCGAGGGATCAGCACGCGCGGCCAGAAGTATCAGCGTAAGGCCGGAGGGTGCCGCAAGCCGAGCCGGCGCGGCAGATTGTTTCGGCGATTGTTTATGTGCTTCGCACCGGTTGACTGTGGAAGGCTCTAGCCAAGGAATACGGGAGCGCCAGCGTCGTGCACGCCCACTTTCGGCGCTGGCAGCAAGGGTCGGCTTGGGATAACAAACTATTTACACGAAATCTAGTACAATTAGTTTGATCTGGCACGAATAAGGGAGCGATCCTTCAGCCCCAGAAGACAGGGATAGGATTCACTTCACCGAGGCAGATCAGAGTGCTCATCATCCCCAAGGCACTCACCGAAGCCGATTACCACCCAGAAGTCGGCATGTGTTTACAAATCCAATCCGCCTGGACGTAAAACCGACTATCCGTTGAGGTGCTTGCGACGTAGTTCCATGGCTCCCCAAGTGTCCGAGATGCCGACTATTCGGCCAAGTGGAAAGTGCCACACTGGAAATCAGTGAAGACTAGGGGCGTGTGAACTAAGCCGTTGCGCGGCGTACGCTGCGGCGTGGGCCTCCGAGTAGTCTTGTGGCCGGTATAGCATTTGGGCCACAAGGACGTGACCCGACTCCGTCAGATGATGCTGGACGAACTCCAGCGTCGGAACTACGCTCCCAGCACCGATTCTCAGTTACATCCACACCGTGGAAGACTTCGCAAGGTACTCTTGGCCGTTCGCCATACCGGCTTGGGCCGGACCAGCATAAAAGTGAATCCGCGCGCTTCCAGCTGCTCTGCGAGTCGCAACAGGGGTATCAGCACCTTTGCCAGCTGATCACGCAGTTCAAGATGCGCGAAGTCACGAACGGCGATGGGGCAGCGAACTGAATTCACCTTAGCGTAAGGGGCGTTCCGTTTCTTGAAATGTTCCCTAGTGAACTCAATATCTAACTTGATAACTTAATTTATTTCCAGCGCCTAAACACCGCCAAGGGCGCATGCGCAGAGGGTATGGGGAAGCCGTCTCGTTCGTTGCGTGCCGGCTGTTTGTGCCGCTGAACAGCATTCTTATTGATAGACAGCAAGAGAGGCCGTTGGAAGATCATTGAAGCTTTGCATACTCCGCTTTGGCTTGCTTGAGGGCTGGAATATCTGAATCCGCATCCTTCCAAAGCGTCAGAAAGATTTCGTAGGAATTTCGCGCAGCTGCCTTATCGCCGGTCATCGTTTGTGCACGTCCCAGTTGCAAATACGACAGTGCTCCAATGTCGTTTCTTCCGACGATCGCAGGATGATCGATGAGCTTCTGGAACTCCGGAGCCGCCAGACGTCCGTCGCCCATTCGCAGGTAGGCGAGTCCGCGAAGGTAAGCAGGATAAAGGCTGTTGAAACCTGATGGAGGGTAGGCTAGATCGTACTGTAGAGCCGGCTGCAGAATGGTGATTGCCCCTGCAGGATCATTCTGGCGAAGTTTGATTGCAGCATAAATCGTCGGGAGTGTGTAGTTCTGTACCAGCGTGTCCACCGGTAAATTGCGGTTGATCGAAAAGGCGATCTTCTGCGCCTGCTTCACATATCCGGCCCGAGCATCCAGTAAGGCAACGTCCTCTGAATACCGGACGAGTCTGGGATCTCCCTCTCTCAAACTCGCTAGAAGATGCTGTGCGTCCCCGAGGCTGCCGCTCTCGGCCTCCTGCCTGGCAACATCAAGATAATAAGAGGAGCCTTTTACCCGTTCGGCCATATTTTGAATGCGTTCTTCTGCCTTGTGCAAAATCATCTGCGATTCCCTAAACTGACCGTGATAGGCCTTCTCTATCCCGATGCCCTGTAGGATGGCTGCCTCAGCTTCTGAATTGCCCCTGGCCCAGGTCAGTTGTGTCTGCATACCCGTTTCGTCGTGCTGTAGAAAAGCCAGCAACTGGGCATTGAAGTGCATCTCAATTGAATCCAGCTTATGAGATTGCGCCTCCTCGAAGACCGCCTTTGCCTCGGCCAACCGGCCCGCAAACAAGGTTGAGTACATCAGGCGGTCGTAGCTCGTCATTGTTGGAGAGAGACGGAGCGCCTCCCGATATTCATCCGCTGCACGGTCGAACTGTCCGAGGTATACCAGAGCGTCGCCAAAGTTATGGTGGGCCACCCCATCCAGGGGGAAATTTCGCACCCATTCTTCATAGACAGGGTATGCTTTCTCCAGATCTCCCCCAGTCTGAAGATACAGAGTGACGATAAGATACCGGAGCTGTGGGATCAACCGGTTACGCAGTTCATAGGCCTTCGCTTCCGCTTCCATGCGCAGGTTGAACTGCGCTCGCAGCTGGTATATGTTCCCGAGACTTGCCCATGCCAGAGCGAAGGAGGGATCGAGGTCGACAGCGCGCTTATAGAAAGAGAGTAAAGAGATAGCGAGAGCTGGAGTGGGGGCGTTGGACAGTTGCTGACGGAAACCCTGGGCGAGGAGTTGGATAGCTTCGGGTGAGAATGACGTTACTTCCTCCAGCGGCTGGTTGTACTTCTTCACTGAAGACGCGGGTTCGCCCATCTCACCGCGAAGCTCAGAGCCCGCGACGCCGAGTTCGTGCACGAGGTTCTTCCTGTAAGTGACGTTTTGCGCGGACTGAGCGACCGTCTTGCCGTTCGCACAGTCGATCGCTTTCATCATGATTCGATAGCCGTTCCCATTGTCGGCGATCGCACTGGTAACCATCGCTTTGCTGCTGGTTTTGGCACAGACCTGGCGAGCGATGTCCAGCGTAATTCTACCGTCGATTGGCTGGTTCAAGTCCTTCATGTATCCCCGGACTTTTTCTTCATCGAGAACCCGAAGAAAAGGTGTCTGCGCCAGTTCGATCCGCAGGGCGAAGTTAATAGCATCATCTAGCACTGGATCGCTGGTTTGATTTGTCACGTCGGCAAGGACGATGGTGTCGTTCGCAGAGAGCTTCTCTCGATTGCGGTAGTGCCAATAGCTTCCCCCTGCGCAAGCGGCGATGAGAAGCAGCGTGGCAAATGCCAGCGATTTGCGGCCAGGACGAAAACGCGATTGCGCTACGCCGCTTACGCGCTCAAGATCCGCCCGCATATCGGCTGCGGACTGATACCGGCCCTCGCAGTCTTTCTGAATCCCTTTGGTAATGACAGCTTCGAGGCGCTGTGAAATTCGGAGGTTGAGCAAGCGAACGGGAACAGGGAACTGATGGAGGACGGCCTCGCGTACAGTCGTTGCGTCGTCGCCTGCAAAGGCTCGCTGGCCGGTCGCCATTTCATAGAGGACAGCCCCGAGGGAGAAGAGGTCGGTGCGGGCGTCTAGTTTCTCTCTTCGAGACTGCTCCGGGGACATATAGCCGGCCGTTCCTGTGTGCATGCCAGTGCGGGTGAGGTTGATCCTGGCTTCCGCGGACCGCGACTCTGTTGTGGAATCGGCGGACAAGCGTGTCCGTTCCGGCTCGCGTTCGACCGATTCCTCGATCTCGATCAACTTGGCAAGTCCGAAGTCCAGTATCTTTACCGGCCCGGACTTCGTAAGGAAAATATTAGCGGGCTTGATATCGCGATGGATAATCCCATGGGTGTGGGCAGCTTCGAGACCGTCGCAGATCTGAACTGCAATATCCGCTAAATCATCCTGGGGCAGCGTTTCGGGACCGAGAGCGAGCAGGCGGTCCCGCAAGGTCTGGCCGTCCAGCAACTCCATGACGATGAAAGGCTTGCCTTCGTATTCTTCGATCTCAAAGATGGTGCAGATGTTGGCGTGGTTCAGCGAAGATGCCGTCTGCGCCTCCCGCTCGAAACGAAGCAGAGAAACGGGATCTTCGGCGAGTTCGTCGGGCAAAAACTTAAGAGCCACGCGGCGCCCCAGTTTCAAGTCTTCGGCCTTGTACACCATTCCCATGCCACCGCCACCGATGATCTCCAGTACGCGGTAGTGCGAGACCTTCTTGCCGAGGAGGGCGCCAGCCAGTTGCTCCGTTTGCGATCCTTTGACAGCCGAAGAGTCTTTGGTCTCAGACTGCGGTTGGTCGGCGTCGGATTCCACCCGACTCGTCGGGACCAAAAGCCGGTAGCCTCGCCTTGCCACGGTCTCGATGTAGATGGGCTGGGCAGCTGAGTCGCCGAGCACTCGGCGGAGGGTTCCGATTGCCACATTAATACTGTGGTCAAAATCGACAATGGTGTCGTTCGGCCAGAGCTTCTTTTTGAGATCCTCGCGAGTAGCGATTTCCCCGGCCCGCTCGATCAGCATTTGCAGTACGCGAAACGGCTGCTCCTGAAGGATGATAGTTCGACGTTCAGGTCCAGGTTCGAGCGGGCGCAGCTCTCCGGACTTCAAATCTAGTTCGAATGCTCCGAGCCTCAGATTGGCTCGTTGACTGGCTTTCATGTATCGGGGTCCCAGAATGCGAGCTAGTCCGGCCCCAAAGGGCTCAGTTTGCCGCAGAATGCGGCCATTGTATCACCGTCAATAACAGCTTTCTAATCAATAGATTGCCGCTTGACGGACCCCATTGACCTGTCAATTGACTCAAAATTGATCGTTATTGGATTTACCTTGCCACGTACTCCAACTCACAGTGATTAAGAATCGTTGCGGGATTCCGAGCGCGGTCCATCAGGGAGAAACAATGGCTGCATCCCTGCATGAAAACGAGAGCCGCAAGCAAAGGACCAGTCTTCACCACCGCTGATTGCTTCAAGGCAACTTGCCGCGCGCGACCAGATCAGAAGGAGGAACAGTGGGAGCACACCGTAGGGAAACAGAAATTTCAGACCGCGGCAATATCCTCATGTTTGATAAGGGCGTTGGTCTGAATCTACGAAACGAATCGCAGCGGCGTGTACAGAATGAACTGATAGAGGCAGAGAGGATGTCGGTAATCGGCATCATGGCCTGCTCGATATCCCACGATATGCGCCACTCGCTCTCGGCAATCTATGCAAATGCCGAGTTCCTCGAGCGCCACGATCTGTGTGCGAGTGAGAGGGCTGATCTGGTGCTCGAAATTCAAGAAGCAGTGCTGGCGATGACGGAACGCCTTGATTCACTAATGCAATTCGGTAGTAGCGGACGGATAAACCCGCCTGTCCATGAGCGCGTTTCCCTAGTCGTCGAGAGAGCTGTTGCGGCAGTGAAGTTCCATCCAGAAGGGCGGAACGTGCCCATCACAGTCGGCAAGTTACCGCCAGCGGAGGCAGACATCGATGCGCGGAATCTTGAAAGTGCCATATATAACTTGCTGCTCAATGCCTGCCAGGCTGCGACACGCTCAACTGACGTGCCAGAGGTGCAGGTCCATCTTACGGAAGGCGATGAACGGATCTACATCACAATTCTGGATAATGGTCCCGGTATACCTGCCTCTGTCCGGAGGACGTTGTTCGATCCGTTCGTGACCGCAGGAAAACCCAACGGAACAGGCCTGGGGCTCACCTTGGCTCGTCGAATCGCTGAAGAACACGGTGGTAGCGTCTGCCTAGAGGAATCCATTCAAGAATCGACAGTATTCACTCTGAGTCTGACGAAGAGGAGATTATTAGCTTTAGAAGAGCTGTTTTCGGGGACCAATCCTCGGAATGCCGCTCAACCCTAGGTCGATGAGCGCGTTGGCCTGGTCTCGTCAGATGTAAACAGCGCTGTGAACACCTGCTTCAAGGGGCGTTCATCGCAGCGGTCTTCTACGGCCTTGCCGTGCTCTGCTCCTTCCTGCGAATGCACTACGCGCATGTGACCCTCGAATGTGATGTCGCTTGCCGCTCATACACCGGATCTCCTCTTGGGTTCAGTGAAATGAGTGACAGACTCGGCGATACGAATTCAGGAAGATCACAGACTGCCAAAAGAGTGGGCATAGCAATTCTGAATCTGGTCTAGTTTTTTTGCGGCTTATAGTTGGGGTCGAGGCGGTTTGCCGACTGAAATTCTCGCGCAGCTTCCTGCTTTTTATCCGTGCGTACAAGCGCCTGGGCGAGGCTGTAGTGGACCGCGGCATTGTCGGGCTCACGAGCCAACGCCTTCCTGTACTCGGCAATGGCACCGTAGTAGTCGCCTTTGTCGGCCAGCATCCGACCGAGGGCGTAGCGGTAGACAGTCTCGTGTGGCTTCAGGGCCAGCGCCTTCCGGTACTCGATGATGGCGGCGGCGTGGTCGCCTTTCGCGTCCAG
>Ga0206863_1008_pt1 | contig 93524 bp, 65 predicted proteins | sample Alteio_BWOrgCont_41_FD_152634 | JGI IMG/M metagenome (GOLD analysis project Ga0206863, IMG submission 152634) | Enriched cells from forest soil in Barre Woods Harvard Forest LTER site, Petersham, Massachusetts, United States -... | ecosystem: Environmental > Terrestrial > Soil > Temperate forest >...
AGGTGTCCGCACTGGGCGTGGGCGGCTATCATCTTGGCTCGACGCGCGATCAGAAAGAGGCGACGGAGCTGGTTGCGCGCGCTCTCGATGCGGGGATTATTTTCTTCGACAATGCCTGGGAGTATCACAAGGGCGAAAGCGAGCTGCGCCTGGGTGCGGCGCTCAAAGGGAAGCGCGATCAGGCCATCGTGATGAACAAGGTCTGCACGCATGGGCGCGACAAGGCGGTCGGCATGCGCATGCTCGAAGAGTCTCTGCGGCGACTGCAGACTGACCATCTTGATGTGTGGCAAGTTCACGAAGTGATTTATGAGGACGATCCCGACCTTATTTTCAGACCGAATGGAGTGGCCGAGGCCTTGATCGAGGCCAAAAAACAGGGGAAAGTGCGCGCGATTGGATTTACCGGTCACAAGGACCCATCCATCCATCTGCGTATGCTGGAGCATGATTTTCCCTTCGATACGGTGCAGATGCCGCTCAATTGTTTTGACGCGACCTTTCGCAGCTTTGAGCAGAATGTGCTGCCGGAGGCCCGGCGGCGCGGCATCGCGGTGCTGGGGATGAAGAGTCTTGGCGGCGGCGAGATGGTCAAAAAGGGCGGAGTCACTCCAGACGAAGGACTGCGCTATGCGATGAGCCTTCCGGTGGCGACAACGATCAGCGGCATGGATTCGATCGACGTGCTCGAACAGAACCTCAAGATTGTCGCGGGTTTCCAGCCGTACACGGCCGAGGAAATGGACGCTCTGCGCAAGCGAAGCCAGGAGCTGGCGGCGGATGGACGCATGGAATTGTTTAAGACAACCAAGATGTATGACGGAGATGAGGGGCGGCAGCAGCATCATTTTCCGTCGGCAGCCGAGCTGCCTGTTTGACAACAAATTGCAAGTCCATCCTGCCGACGTGGGAGCCTGAGGAGCTTTGAACTGCAAACTACGTAAATCTCCTGATTCTCAGGACTGCGGCTCGCAGCATTGTGAGCCCAATATGAATTTCCCTATGTAAAATGATAGATAGCTTACAGAAGAATGGAATATAAGGGTTTGGCAGCAAGTCTCTTGGGTCATTCTGCGCAAACGAGTGAGTCCGAGCCAAAGAATTCCCTTCGCAATGCAAAGGAATTTGGAATTGTGAGCGACTTCAACTCGGAAACCTACGTCTGTATCAACGGGTACGTGGGTTCTGAGTCACATATATAGCGGATTTGCCCTTCCTTCGAATTGCAAACTGCAGAATTTGGATTAAAGACCTGACAAGCAAGATGCACTTTTTGATGATTTTTCGCCGTATTGCGTTTGCAATTTCGTTCGTTGCGCTGTTGCCGACTGCTACCCTGTTGCGGGCGCAGACTGAACATATTTCGACTGCCAGTCAGAATAATGACGTGCCGGATGCACCAGTGCCTGCTGGACAGCAGCAGGAACCACCGACGGCTACGGCTCCGGCTCCGGCCACAACTCCAGATCCGCCTGCAACGACAACTCCGCCGAAAAAGTCGCAGCACGACCAGGCCGCCGAGGACCTTAAAAAAGAGGAGAAGCAACGCATTCTGGGAATCATGCCTGATTTCAACATGATGAATAATGCGGATGCTCCGCCGTTGAGCCCGAAACAGAAGTTCCATCTTTTCTGGAAGAGCTCGACTGACCCCTATGTTTTCTTTGTTTCCGCCTTCGTGGCGGGCTACGGCCAGGCCCAGGATAGTAATCCTGGATATGGGCAGGGGGCAGAGGGATACTTCAAGCGTTTTGGCGCAAGCTATGCTGATACATTCGACGGCAATCTCTGGGGTAATGCGATCCTGCCGGTATGGTGGCATGAAGACCCGAGATATTTCCGCAAGGGAACAGGAAGCGGCGGCAGTCGTATGCTCCATGCTGCGCTGTCGACCGTCTGGTGCCGCAGGGATAATGGAACGTGGGGTCCGAACTACGCGAACGTCGCAGGAAATTTTATCGGCGGCGCAATTTCCAATTTGTATTATCCTGCCGAGAATCGCGGAGCGGGACTTGTTTTCAGCAATGGCTTAACGGTGACGGCGGAAGGAGCGATTGGCGCGCAGCTGGTCGAGTTCTGGCCCGATATCCTGCGTCACTATCGCAACAAAAAGATGAAGCAGGCAGATGCGCAGACCCTGCCTGCCGATACTGCGTCGCAAAAGTAGAAGCGGTTCGGCGGAGCTATTCCGCTTTGGTGCAGTGATGGGATATCGTTATCATTCAGCCGATATCCAACCATGACTCGTTTCCTTCGTGCTTTTCTCGCCTGCTGTTGTTTTCTTGTCATTTCCTATGCGCGCGCAGCGTCCCACGCTGTAGTTTTCTACGAGGCCGGCTTTCCTGCCGCGGACTCGCCGTCGGTGGCGGAGGGTGCGCTGCATGGCGCATTTGCCGATGCTGAATTCGCGGGCGCGCAGCAGTTGGCTTCCGCGCTGGTGAAGCCTGAAGCTAATCTCTTAGTCATGCCGTATGGCTCGGCTTATCCCGAGGCTGCGTGGCCTGCGATTCTGCATTATCTGGATCGTGGCGGCAACCTGCTGGTGCTGGGCGGCAAGCCCTTCACACGCGCTGCTTATTCAACGGGTTCAGGCTGGCAGTTGCGTGCGCCGAGTGTGGCCGCGTCGCTGGAGTTGTTCATTCATGACTATCAGGAGACGCCTGGGTCGGAGTCGCTGACGTTTGAGCCGAACCACGAGGTGCAGCCTGAGGTTTCGAGCTTTCACTGGAAGCGCGCCTTCAGTCCGGTGCTACGGCTTTCTGTTGTCGAAAAATATCACGATGGCGGTACGACCGGCGACGAGGACTTTGACCTGACTACGCTGGCATGGGGATCGAAGGACGGCCATAAGCTGGCCGCGCCCATCTTCGAGATCGATCACAACCAGTATCGCTTCGTGGGCGGACGCTGGATCTTTGTGGCCTGCGAACCGGATGCGGATTTCTTCTCCAACACGCAAATGCTCTCGACGCTGGCGGAATTAGCGACGCGCGAGAATGACCGGTTCACGCTTCGTCCGAGACTGCCGCTGTTTCTGCCGGGAGAAGCACTGGAGCTGCGCTATGAGCAGGCGAATCCGCTGAGTACGGAGCCGGCGGGCGATCAGTTGAAAATCAAAGTGACTGCTGAAGAGGGTGGCCAGCCCGTTGAGCTTACGGTTCCCGCGGATGCGTCGCATTCGATCATTTTGCCGCCGGATGCTTCGAGCGGACGCGGGTTGCATACCATTGAGGCTACGCTGGTGCGCGATGGCAAGGCGCTGCGCACGTATCGCAGCGGGTTCTGGATGCGGGACTGGGACTATCTGAAGTCGGGTCCGAAGCTCACGGTCGGGACCGATTATTTCCAGCTGGATGGCAAGCCACTGCCGGTGGTCGGCACTACATACATGGCGAGCGATGTGCAGCGCATGTACCTGATCCGGCCAAATGCCTACGTATGGGATCGCGATATGGCGCAGATCCACGGCGATGGATTGGACATGATTCGCACGGGGCTGTGGACGGCGTGGGAGCCGCAGCTTGCGCCGAACGGGGAAGTGAGCGAAGCGGCGCTGCGCACCATCGAGGCGTTTCTGATGTGCGCGCGGCACAATCATCTGCCGGTGCAGTTCAATTTGTTCTCGTTCTCTCCGACGAATTTTGGAGGCGTGAATGGGTATCTCGACCCGGCGGGATTGCGGGCGCAGGCGCTCTTTGTGAGTTCGCTGGCCAAGCGTTTTCATGATGTGCCGTTTCTTGCCTGGGATCTGATCAACGAGCCGAGCGCGAATGACAATGAGTGGAAGGAGCTGCCGCAGGGCGATGCCTTTGAACAGACGGCGTGGCGGAAGTGGCTTGCGGCGAAATATCCTGATCAGGCGAAGCTGCTCGATGCCTGGGCCGAGCCTTCGCTTGGCATTGGACGCGATCTGCAGCGGCAACCGACAACGACCGCGCCGGAAGTCGCAGCGCAGGACCCGCTGGCGCTGCCTAAGGCGGGCGCGTGGAACTTCGATCCGGTGCGCGCGGGCTACAACCCGCTCAAGATTTATGACTACTATCTCTTCACGCAGGATGTCTTTGCCGATTGGGTGAAGCAGACGAAGAGCATCATTCGTGAGAGTGGTTCAGAGCAGTTGATTACTGTGGGGCAGGAAGAGAATGGCGTCGGCAACCGTCTTTCACCTGCGTTCTATGCGCAGATGCTTGATTTTACGGCTGATCATACGTGGTGGGACTTCGATGCAATTCTATGGGCCTCGCTGGCGGCGAAGTTTCCCGGCAAGCCGATGCTGATTCAGGAGACGGGCGAGCAGCGCAGGCTTACGCAGGACGACCATCTGCGCTTCAGCGCTGAAATCGAAGGCTGGCAGCTTGAGCGCAAGATTGCCGCCGCCTTCGCGCAGGGCGCAGGCGCGCTGGAGTGGGTATGGAATGTGAATTCCTACATGGCCAACGATAACGAGATTCCGATTGGCGCGGTTCGTCCTGACGGCACGGAGAAGCCGGAGGCGCGCGTTCTTGCCGGATATGCGGCGTTCGTTGCGAAGAGTCCTGAGAGCTTTACGCATATCGAGCCGCCGGCGGTCACCATCGTTACATCGCAGGCTTTGCAGTACAGCGGAATGGACCCGCTTGCACTCGACATTCAAAAGCATGCCTTGCGCGCACTGTGTTATTACGACCGCACACCGGCGCGCGTGCTGGCTGAGAATCGGCTGGCAGAGCTGGGTCAGCCGAAGCTGGTCATCCTGCCTGCTTCGCAGGCACTTACCGATGCGGCGTGGCAACAACTGCTGGCCTATGTGGACGGCGGCGGCACGCTGCTGGTCTCCGGGCCTGTCTCGCGCAACGAGCATTGGCAGCTCGTGGATCGACTGGGAGCGCTGGGAGTGAAGGCAAAACTGATTCCGCTTTCTGTGCGGCAGTCGGTTCTGAATTTGCAGGGGCAAGCCCCGATACAAGTCACTTATCCAACGCTGGTGCAACAGTCGCCGATCGAGGTGCTGCGCTTTGACGATGGCAAGTCGGTCGAGACGGTGAGCCACGGACGAGGGCGCATCCTGTGGGCCTCCGATCCGGTGGAGCTGGCTGAAGACTATGTGCAGACTGCGGCGCTTTATAGCTATGCGCTGCATACGGCTGAGGTAAAGGCATCATTTACCGGCGCGCTTTCGCCGGGAGTGCTCGCATTTCCTACCGTGCTCGATGACGCGGTGCTCTACAGCTTCACAAATGAATCGCTCGACGATCAGCCGGTGGATATTCGCGATGCTGTGAGCGGCGCGCATCTGAAGTTCACGCTGCCTGCGCAGCGGGGTGCGGCGATCTTGTTGAATCGGAAGAATGGCGCAGAGCTGGCTGCTTACGGTGAGGCTGCGGCGGGGAAGTGAGCGACGGTGAATCCCCATATCTTTTCAAGATGTGGGGCACCCATGCGGTGATCCCTTGTCATCCCGATGCTGAACAATGAGCGGAAGGATATGTTTTTTCTGGGTACACAGGCTGCCGGCTAATACCAGGAAAAACAGATCCTTCGCTGCGCTCAGGATGACAATTCATGGCTAGTGAATCAGGAAGAGTCTAATACTTCACAATTTTGGCGAAGGAATGTGGGTCGAGGCTGGCTCCGCCGACGAGTGCGCCGTCGATCTCTGGCTGGTTGAGCAGGGCGGTGGCGTTGTCGGGCTTGACGCTGCCTCCGTAAAGGATGCGGATGGTGTCGGCGACGTGACGCCCGAGGCGGCGGGCGATTTCGCTGCGGATGAGTAGATGCGCGGAGGCGGCAATCTCTGGCGTGGCGGTCTTGCCAGTGCCGATGGCCCAGACTGGCTCATAGGCTACGACGATGTTTTCCGCGTCTTCGGGGGTCACTCCGACTAATGCGAGCGATATCTGTTTGCGTAGGATTTCGTCGGTGTGGTTGGCTTCGCGCTCGGCCAGGTTTTCGCCGATGCAGACGATGGGGACGAGCTTGTGCTTGAGAGCGGTGGCGAGCTTCTTGTTGACAGTCTCGTCGGTTTCGTTGAAGTACTGGCGGCGCTCGGAGTGCCCGATGATGACGTGGGTTGCGCCGATCGCGGTGAGCATGAGCACGGAGGTCTCGCCAGTGTAGGCACCTTCTTCAGCGAAGTGCATGTTCTGTCCGCCAATGGCGACGTTGGAACCAGCGACGGCGGGGACGATGGCACAGATCGATGTGTCCGAGGGGCAGAGGACAATTTCGTCGCGGTCGTGGTTTTTGACCAGCGGAAGGAAGGCTTTGACGTAGTCTTCGGCCTGGGCCGGGGTTTTGTACATCTTCCAGTTGGCAGCGATGAGTGGTTTGCGCATTCTTTTTTTAATTGTCCTGGCTAAGTTTAATTTCTCTACTGCGCGCCGTCATTCCGAGGAGCAGAAGCGACGAAGAATCTCAGCGAATACGGCTGTGTTGAAATCGCTGAGATTCTTCACTACGCTGCGCTCCGTTCAGAATGACGGCTTACTTTCAGAGCGTTGCCTAGGTTCAAATCCTGGTAATGGCTTTCCCCAGTCTTCTGCTAAATCGCGGTAATGCTCGTTCATTTCGCGAATTAACGCTAGTTTCTTTGCCCTCGTCCAGCCTTTGAGCGTTTTCTCTCGCGCAATGGCCGAAGTTACATATGCGTATTCTTCGTAGTACACCAAGCGATGGCAGCGATACTTTGTGGCGAAGCCGGAGCGAATGCCTGAACGATGATCTAAGATTCGGCGATCAAGTTCGCTGGTTACGCCGATGTAAAGTACACCTCGGTCGCTTGCCAGAATGTATACCCACGCCTTCTTCTGCATCGTTGAGATTCTTCACTCCGCTGTGCTTCGTTCAGAATGACGGCTTACTTTTGCGATCTACGGCTACCTATTTGTTTGTCAGCGCTTCAACACCCGGCAGCTTTTTGCCTTCAAGAAATTCAAGCGATGCGCCGCCGCCGGTTGAGATGTGGGTGATCTGCTCGGCTACTCCGGCTTGTCTTACGGCGGCTACCGAATCGCCGCCGCCGATGATCGAGATGGCCTCGCTGTTCTTCGCGACGGCCTTGGCGATCTTGGTGGTGCCGTTGGCGAAGGCCGGCATTTCAAAGACGCCCATAGGGCCGTTCCAGACGATGGTGCGAGCCTCGGCGATTTCTTCTGCGAACAGCTCGACTGTTTTCGGGCCGATGTCGAGGGCCATCCAATCGGCGGGGAAGGGGCCGTCGCCGGAGAGGATCTGCGTCTTCGCGTCGGGCGCGAACTTGTCGGCGAGAATGTGATCGAGGGGCAGCAGGAAGCGCACGCCTTTGGCTTCGGCTTTCGCAAGCGCTTCTTTGGCCACTTCAATTTTGTCGGCTTCGACGAGAGATTTGCCGACTTCCTGTCCATTAGCCTTGAGGAAGGTGTAGGCCATGCCGCCGCCGATGAGCAGGGCGTCGACTTTGCCGAGCAGGTTGTCGATGACTTCGATCTTGTCGGAGACTTTGGCGCCGCCGAGAATCGCGATGAAGGGCTTGGCCGGTTCGGTGAGCGCTTTGCCCATGTATTGCAGCTCTTTTTCCATGAGCAGACCAGCGGCGGATTGCTTGACGAAATGCGTGATGCCTTCGGTCGATGCATGGGCGCGATGGGCGCTGCCGAAGGCGTCGTTTACGTAGAGCTCGCACAGGGACGCGAGCTCTTTTGCGAAGTTTGCATCGTTGGCTTCTTCGGCCGCGTGGAAACGCAGGTTCTCAAGCAGCAGCACCTGGCCGGATTCGAGCTGACGCGAAAGCTCGGTGGCGATCTCGCCGACGCAATCGGGCGAGAAGGCGACGTTGACGCTTTCGCCAAGATGATGATCGAGCAGCACGCGCAGGCGGTCGACCACGGGACGGAAGCTGTACTTCGGATTCGGCTTGCCCTTGGGGCGGCCGAGGTGCGAGGCGAGAATCAGCTTCGCCTTGTGGCGCAGCGCGTATTCAATGGTGGGCAGCGTTTCGCGGATGCGCGTGTCGTCAGTGATCTCGCGGCCATCCTCGGTAAGCGGAACGTTGAAGTCGACACGCATGAATACGTGCTTGTGCTGGAGATCAAGATCGCGGATCGATAGTTTCGACATCTTCAAAAACTTTCTGAGGCGATTTCCCTCAGGGGCGAAAGCCCCCATTGATTCTTGAATTGATTGCGAGAATTAAAATTCTCGCCTACCCAAAAACGGCCCTTGAAGCATTCTGCAAAAATCGCGTTATGTTGTTCAGATTATTTTAGAAGATTGCAGAGTGTTTTCTGCATTTGAGATAACGGCGTCGGCTTCAATTTCAATCCGCCAGGACGGATTCAGGAGCTTGGCAACAACGACCATGGTAGCAGCCGGGCGGATGGCACCGAAAAATTCACCATGGACGCGGCCGACGGCTTCCCAGTCTTCCACGTGGGTCAGGTACATGCGGGTGCGGACGACATCTTCCAGTCTTGCACCGGCTTTTTCCAGAGCTTCTTTGATGATGAGGAGTGTGTGGCGCGTTTGCGCGGGGGCATCGGCGGTGTCTGCGCCGACCGGGCCTGTTCCGGAGACGTGCACGGTATTGCCAACACGCACGGCGCGGGAGAAGCCGATGATGGGCTCAAAGGGAGATGATCCTGAGATGTTCTTGCGCATCGGTACTGCTTTCCAAGAAATAAAGTACGCGTTTCGCGCGGTCTTAATTTGAAAAACGGCCCGGGGCTGAAGCCCCTTGGATTATGCTCTTATTTTCACCTGGCTAAAGCCAGGTGCTTCTACCGCTTTTGAAAAGGCATGGCGGAAAAGCCATGCCTTTTCAACGACAAGTTTGGGTTGGACCTACAGGCCTTTTTTCGCGAGGAAGAGAATGAGATCGCGAACTCGGTTCGAGTAGCCCCATTCGTTGTCGTACCAGCTGATGACCTTGACCGACTGTCCGACGACCTTCGTCAGCGGAGAATCGACGATCGAGGAGCGGGCGTCGCCCTTGAAGTCGCTCGATACCAGCTCGGCGGTTTCATAGCCGAGGATGCCCTTGAGTGCGCCTTCGGAGGCGGCTTTCAGCGCGTCGTTTACGGACTGCACGGTTACGGGCTTCTCGGAGATGAAGGTGAGGTCGACGACGGAGACGTTCGGGGTTGGGACGCGCATGGAGAAGCCGTCGAGCTTGCCGGCCATCTCGGGGATGACGAGCTTGAGGGCCTTGGCGGCGCCGGTGGAGCTGGGGATCATGTTGATGGCAGCGGCGCGGGCGCGGCGGAGGTCCTTGTGCGGGAAGTCGAGGATGACCTGATCGTTGGTGTAGCTATGGATCGTGGTCATGATGCCGGAGGCGATGCCGAAGGTCTCGTGCAGCACTTTGACGACGGGCGCAAGGCAGTTTGTCGTGCAGGAGGCGTTCGAGATGATATTGTGCTTGGCCGCGTCGTACTTATCTTCGTTGACGCCGAGGACGACGGTGACGTCCTCGTTGGTGGCTGGCGCGGAGATGATGACCTTCTTGACGGTGCCCTGGAGGTGGGCCTTGGCCTTGGTGGCGTCGGTGAAGATGCCGGTCGATTCGACGACGACTTCTACGCCCTGGCCTGTCCAGTCGAGCTTGGCGGGGTCGCGCTCGGCGAAGACCTTGATCTTTTTACCATCGACGGAAATGTGATCATCGCCTGCGACGATTTCGTTCTTCAGGTTGCCGAGAATCGAATCGTACTTGAGGAGGTGGGCGAGCGTTGCCGGGCTGGTGAGGTCGTTTACGGCGACAATTTCCAATTCAGGGTTGCCGAGGGAAGCGCGGAAAACGTTGCGCCCAATGCGGCCAAAACCGTTGATGCCAACCTTAACTGCCATTGAAACTTTTCTCCTTTGTTGTTTTGCTTAAAGGTTTTAGTGCGCGGGCCTTCTGCACCAGAAAGCGAGGGCGAGCACCGCCGGATGCCACCAAATATCGATGCTAGCACCGTCGTCAACATCAATAAAGTCTTTCAGGCAGATTAGGAAAATTTATTCGCAATTTCGCGGCTTTTGCAGGATGAGTTTGCGGCGATGCAGACAACTGTGTTACATCAGCATCATGCGCGAATGGATGCGCGAACGCATGAGAAGACGCTCGAAGCGTGGACCGAACACCTCGGAATCCACAGGAAAGATTGGGCAGGAGATCCCTGCCAACCAACCCGCGCCGTTACGGCCAAACTATCCCGAGGCGCAGGCAGCAGCAGGCCATGCTGAGGAAGCGGTTGAGCCTCACGAGGATGGAGTAGATGAGCCGTCCGGCACGTTTGCGGATGCAACAGAACCGCATGAACTGGAGCCCCATGAACCGGAGCCGCACCAGCCTGTAGAGGAGCCTGAGATGTCCTTAGGCGAGCCGACGGGCAAGCTTGTGGTGGAGACGCAGCCGGAATCACTGGGAACGCCGCCACCGGAGCAGCAGGCGGCGGCACAGCGTAGTCCACGCGGCTTTGTCGTGCTGACGATCGGGTTGCCGGGGTCAGGCAAGACGACCTGGTTCAAACGCCGCGGAGTCACTCCGCTGTCGAGCGATCTGCTGCGGACGATTTTGTTTGACGACATCACCGAGCAGCGCTATCAGGGGCTGGTCTTTTCGACGCTCCGGTCGTTGCTGCGGGCAAGGCTGATTGCCAAGATGCCGTGGAACTATGTGGATGCGACGAACCTTTCACCGCATGAGCGGCGGCAGTGGATCAAGATGGCCAAGAGCTTCGGCTACGAGGTGCAGGCTGTCTTTTTCGATGTGCCGTTTGAAGTGTGCATGGAGCGCAACCGGCGTCGCGAACGCACGGTAAGCGACGAGGTGATGCAGAAGATGGCTGAACGACTGCGTCCGCCAAACTTTAAAGAAGGTTTTTCGAAGATCACGGTGGTGCGCGTGAAGGGCGCTCCGCAGCCGGAAGCAGCAGAACCGCCAGCCGGTGAGTGATCCGAAACTAACGTAATGTGAGATAAAGGGAGCCGGGCAGCCAAGCCCGGCTTTTCTGTCTCCAAACAACGAGCCATGCCGACAGCGATTGAATTCCGTGACGTAAGTTTGAAGACGGCTGAAGGCCGGGCGCTGCTGGACCACATCAATCTGAGCCTGGAGGAAGGGACGACGACGGCGGTGCTGGGCCGCAGCGGATCGGGTAAGACGACGCTGCTCAGGCTGGTGAACCGCATGCTCGATCCGACGGACGGGACGGTCTTCATTCGCGGCAAGGAGTGCGAGCAGTTGAATGTGATTACGCTGCGGCGCGGCATTGGATACGTGATTCAGGAGACGGGCTTGTTTCCGCACTTCACGGTTGCGCGTAATGTGGGGCTGGTTCCGGAACTTAACGGCAAACGTATTGGCGAGGAGAAGACCGGCGAACTACTGGCCCAGGTGGGACTGGAAGCGGAGAAGTTTGCGAAGCGTTATCCGCACCAGCTTTCGGGAGGGCAGAGGCAGCGCGTTGGACTGGCGCGCGCGCTTGCTGCGGGGCCGTCCATATTGCTGATGGACGAGCCGTTCGGGGCGCTCGATCCGCTGACGCGCGCGGAGATGCAGGACATGCTGCGCGACCTGTTGAACCGGCTGAAGAAGACGGTGCTGATTGTGACGCATGATCTGGATGAGGCGCTGTATCTCGCGTCGCGTATTGTGCTTCTGGAGGACGGGCACGTGGTGACCGACGTCGCGGCTGAGGATTTTCTACGGTCAGAGATTCCGGCGGTGAAGGCGTACGCGGAGGCTTTTCGTCGCGGAGAAAAAGACCGGGAGACATCGAGATGAGCGGCTTCCTGGCGCAGTACGGCGATCAGATCGTCTCGCTTACCTTTGAGCATCTCTGGTTAACCGGTGCAGCGATGCTCTTCGCTATCGCGATCGGTGTGCCGGTTGGGATATGGCTGACGCGCCATACGAGCTGGGCGAAGCCGGTGCTAGGCTTCGTGAACATTATCCAGACCATTCCCAGCCTGGCGATGTTCGGTTTCCTGCTGCCTCTGCCGTGGCTGGGAGAAAATGCGGCGCGCATTGCGATTGTTGCGTTGACCGGCTACGCTCTGCTGCCGATTGTTCGCAATACCTATGCGGGGATTCGCGGTGTTGATGCGACAGTGACGGGTGTGGCGCACGCACTGGGCATGACGGGCATGCAACGGTTGTTCAAGGTGGAGCTGCCGCTGGCTGCGGGCGTGATTCTGGCCGGGTTACGCACAGCGACAGTGACCTGTGTGGGCATTGCCACGATTGCGGCCGCGGTGGGAGCAGGCGGTCTGGGCGAGTTCATCTTTCGCGGCGTTGCGTCGGTCGATAACCGGCTGGTGCTTGCCGGGGCGATTCCAGCGGCGCTGCTGGCGCTAGGCGCGGATGCCTTGCTGGGGTTGGTTGAGCACTGGCTGCGCGTGCCGGGAGCGGCCAAGCTGTGATGTGGATGCATCCTGCGAAACCTCCCAGGTTACCCTTCGACGGACTCAGGGGAACCCTTCGGCAGGCTCAGGGCAGGCTCTGGGGCCCTCTGGCTCTCATTGTGCTCACTCTTCTTTTTTGCGGCACATTAATTAGCTGCGGACCGCCGCATCCGAATCATCCGGTGATTGGCGCGAAGAACTTTACCGAGCAGGTTGTGCTTGGCGAACTGCTGGCGCAGCAGATTGAAGCCAAAGGCATGAAGGTGGATCGCCGTTTCTATCTGGCGGGAAGCTATATCTGCAACCAGGCGCTGATTTCGGGGCGTATCGACGCGTATGTGGAATATACGGGCACGGCGTTGACGGCGATTCTGAAACAGCCTGTGAATCGCGACCCGGAAGCGGTGCTGCGCACGGTGAGGAATTTGTATCAGCAACGGTATCATATTGCCGTTCTCGATCCGCTCGGCTTTGAGAATACCTTTGCCATGATCATTCGCGGAGACGATGCTGCGCGTTTGCACATCGATACTTTGAGCGAGTCTGCGCAGTACACGCCGCAGTGGGTTCTGGGAGTAGGGTATGAGTTCGAGCAGCGTCCGGATGGATTGCCTGGGCTCAGCAAAGCCTATGATCTGCATTTTAAAGATCAGCCGCGCACCATGGATCTGGGACTGCTCTATCGCGCCATCAATGCGCATCAGGTGGATATGATTGCGGGCAATTCGACGGACGGGCCGATTGCCTCGTTTCATCTGAAAGTACTGGCCGATGACAAGCATTATTTTCCGCCGTATCAGGCAGTGCCGCTGGTGCGCGACGCGGCGTTGCAGCGCTGGCCCGCGATGCGCGTTGCGATCAACGAGCTTCAGGGTAAAGTAACAGCAGACGACATGAGCGCCATGAATGAAGCAGTCGACGGAGAGCATCGCGATCCGGCGGTAGTCGTGCGTGAATTTCGACAGAAGAAAGGTCTTTGACGCTATGAGTGATGGACAAGGTAGAGTAGCGCCAGCGCAGCAGCCGGAACCCTGGCTGCGTGGAACACTGACAGAAATACCAACCGTAGCGCGCGCTGTTCTGCACGCTCTCGAACTGGCACTGGAAGATGTAAACCGCTGGTGCGAATCGTTGAGCGAGGCTGACCTGCATGCGCGACCTTTTGACCTCGCGCCGATTGCGTTTCATCTGCGGCACATTGCGCGAAGCCTTGACCGGTTGCTGGCTTACGCAGAAGGTCATCAGCTTACCAATGACCAGATTGCGGCGCTGAAGAGCGAGATGGACCCAGGCGCGAGCCGGGAAGCGCTCTTTGTGGAATTCAACCAGGGACTGGAATTGGCGGCGCAGCGTGTGCGTGCTTTGGCGGGAAGCGATCTTGATCAGCCGCGCGCTGTGGGAAAGAAGCAACTGCCGACGAGTGTTGGCGGATTGCTGGTGCATGTGGCCGATCACACGCAGCGTCATGTGGGGCAGACGGTCACGACGGCTAAGATTTTGCTGGCAGGGAAGAGCTGATAAAAGAGCTGTCGTTCTGAGGGGGTTAGGGAAAAGCAGATTCTTCGCTTCGCTCAGAATGACAGCTTCTAGATGTAGGAAAGGCTCTATTTGAAAGAGAAACTCAGCGTGCTTTGCTTTCCAGTACTTCGTGGATGTGGCCCATCTTCTCGCGTTTGACATCGAGATAGCGCTGGAAGGTTTCTTCCGGTTCTACGGCGGCGGATATGCGCTCGACGACGCGGACGCCTGCTGATTCGAGAGCTTCCACTTTTTCGGGATTGTTCGTAATCAGGCGCACGGCGTGGACGCCGAGCAGCTTCAGCACTTCGGCGGGCAGCTCGAACTCTCGGCAGTCTGGCTTATAGCCAAGCTCGACGTTGGCTTCGACGGTGTCGAATCCCTGGTCCTGCAGTTCGTAGGCTTTCAGTTTCGCCATCAGGCCGATGCCGCGGCCCTCCTGCTGCTCGTAGAGAAGAATGCCTCGGCCCGCTTCGGTGATGGTCTTGAGCGCCAGCTCAAGCTGCAGGCGGCAATCGCAGCGCAGCGAGTGGAAGACATCTCCGGTAAGGCATTGCGAATGGATGCGGACGATCGGTGGTTCGGAGTGGATATCACCCATTACGAGCGCCACGGCACCTTCGATGCGCTTTGCGGGGGCAGGAGTGTTGCCATTGCATGATTGCGGATTGTCGACGATGCCTTCGAATCCGAGAATCCGGAAATGGCCCCAACGGCTGGGGAAATCTGCATCTGCAACCTTTTTTACGCTTTCAAAGGGCATAGTCCTCATTATACGAACGTTGGCGGTCATTCTTTCCGGGCAACAAAAGAGTTACAAGATAATGATGAAACTGTGACCAGAAAGATGCAGGAGCGTAAAGTGAAAGGGTGATCGAGCAGAAGCTCATTCTGATTACGCTGCTGATTAAGCTTGGCGTAGCGGCGGCTGTATCAAGCGCGCTGGCGCGTGCGCGCAGCTTCCAGCGACTGCTGTTCACCGAAGACCGTAACACCGGGCAGACACTGGGGTTGCTGGCTTTCATCTGCATTCCGCTTGCGCTGGGCGTGTGGGTGCGCGTGACCGTCCCCAATTTCTACGCCGCCGATATCTCCTTTGAAACGACGATCTTACTCGGCATTCTGATGGGGCCATTGTCGGCACTGGCTGGCGGCGCGCTGCTCTCGCTTCCGGCGATGCTGCACCACGAATATTTGTCGCTGCCGTTCAATCTGGCCGTTGCCGCGATTGCGAGCTTCTACGGCAGCTTTGTGGAAGATGAAGAGGTCTGGTCGTTCTCGCCTTTTGTCGATCTCAGCATTTACCGCTGGGTGCGGCGTAATTTGCGGCAGCCCCGCTTCGACCGGCAGGTGCTGCTGCTGGTGCTGATCATCGGGCTCGAGATGTGCCGCGACTGGCTGGCCAGCATCTATCCGCACCGGCTTTTTGCGCTCTCGACTTCGAACTGGTGGGTGCGGGTCGCGGTCTGGGCCTGCGCGGCGATGGTGGTCGGCATTCCGCTCAAGATATGGAACGCCATTCGCATCGAGCAGAAGCTGGAAGAGCAGAAGCGACTGCTGCTGGAGGCGCGGCTGGATGCATTGCAGCGGCAGATCAATCCGCATTTTTTGTTTAACACGCTCAATTCCATTGCATCGCTGGTGCGCTTCCGTCCGGAGCAGGCGCGCGAGCTGATTGTGAAGCTGGCCAATATTCTGCGCGCTTTGCTCAAGGATCACGATTCGTATGTTCTATTACGCGACGAGCTGAGCTTTACAGATGACTATCTGGGAATTGAAGTGGTGCGTTTTGGCGCGGACAAGCTGAAGGTCGTGAAGGAAATCGAGCCAGCGACTTTAGAGGTGCCTGTTCCCAGCATGATTCTGCAGCCTCTTATCGAGAACAGCATCAAGCATGGGCTGGAGCCGCGCATCAGCGGCGGCACGATTACGATTCGCACCCGCATTGACGGCGGCAAGCTGATGATCGAGATCGAAGATGACGGAGTGGGCATTGCGCCGGGACGCTCGCATTCGAGCGGCGTGCTGCATCAGGGCACAGGGATTGGCATGAACAATGTGCGCGAACGGCTGGACGTGCTCTTTGGCGATGCTGCGACCTTTGAGGTAACCAGCAGGCCGGGGCGCGGCACGCGCATCACGATGGAAATGCCGGCGGCGAATTATGACGATGGCGAGACGGGCTCGGCTGCGGCACCGGTCTTAGCACCGTTCCCGGCGCGTTCGAGCACGCGCTCGTAATACTGCTCGTACTTGGGGATGATCTTCGTCGAACAGAAGCGCTGTTGCGCGGTCTGGCGGGCAGCGGTGGCCATGGTATCCAACTGGTCTGGGTTGCGCAGCAGCTCGACAGCGGCGGCAGCCATGGCGTCCACGCCACCAACGGGGAAGAGCCTGCCGTTGACGCCGTCTTCAATGAGTTCAGGCACGCCGCCGACCTGCGTGGCGATGGAAGGCACGCGGCAGGCCATGGCTTCGAGTGCGGCGAGGCCGAAGGACTCAAGCTCGCTGGGCATAAGCATGAGGTCGGCCAGAGGCAGCAGCTCGTTCACGCTGTCCTGCTTGCCGAGAAAGTGAACCCGCTCCTGAATGCCTTTCTTGTGCACAATCCACTCGGCGGCGGAGCGGTCCGGGCCATCGCCGACTAGTAGCAGGTGCGCGGGCACCTTTTCGACGACGCGCGCGAAGATTTCGACGGTGTCGGTGACACGTTTGACCGGGCGGAAGTTCGAGAGATGGATGAGGATTTTTTCATCGGGCGCGGCGTAGCGGGTGCGCTTCTGCCTGCGGTCCTCGTCGGTTAACGGCACGTAGAAATCGCAGTTGACAAAGTTGGGGATCACTTCGATATCGCGCTTGATCTTGAATTCCTTCACAGTCCGTTCGCGCAGGTATTGCGAGATGGATGTGACTCCGTCGCTTTCTTCGATGGCGAACTGGGTAATTGGCAGGTAAGAGCGGTCGAGGCCGACCAGCGTGATGTCGGTGCCGTGCAACGTGGTGACAAAGGGCAGGTGACGGCCGCGCGCTGCGAGCATCTGCCGCGCCAGCAGAGCGCTTACCGAATGCGGGATGGCGTAGTGGACGTGCAGGATGTCGAGCTCATAATATTCCGCGACTTCGGCGGTGCGCGATGCGAGCGCCAGGTCGTAGGGCGGGTACTCAAAGAGCGGGTAGTTCGACACCGGGACTTCGTGGTAGAAGATGCCCTGTTCGCGTCCGGTCAGACGGAAGGGCTGCGAATAGGTGATGAAGTGGACCTGATGCCCGCAGGCAGCCAGCTCGATGCCTAGCTCGGTGGCCACAACGCCACTGCCGCCGTAGGTGGGATGGCAGGTAATTCCAATCTTCATCGTTTACTCACAATCTCTTTAGATGGTCTTTGCATAAGACGGGGATGGCAGGGGATCGGACTCATGAAAGCTGTCCGAAGTGGATGCGCTCGACATCTGCGTTTGGAATGGTTTCAAGCAGGGCGGTACGTTCGACCTCGCGTGAGGCGAGCAGCCGCGTGCGCTCCTGTTGCAGGGCGGCATCGTTATAGCCGGGGTGGCAGACGAGCTCCCATGTTCCATCGGGCATAGCGGCGAGCAGGCTGCGAATGGTCTGCGTGTCGAGGGTGCCGGTTGCGAGAACGCCGATGGCTCCGTCGGTGGTCAGTAGCCCGGCGCGGGTGACCTCCTGCGTGAAGGATGCACTTTGCGAGCGCAGCAGGCGCACCTGCATCTTGCGGACGTGGCCTGCGTTGGCCGTGGCGTTGAGACTCCAGTTGGGCTCGAAGGGGTTGCGGATGGCCTTCACCCCGCAGGCCAGGGCGGCGCGCAGCAAAGGGCGCAGGACGCGGGGAAACATATGCGTGTGCTTATGGGTATCGACGTGGGTCACGGCGATGCCGGCCGCTTTCAGCTTCTGGATTTGCGCGGTGGCTTCGACTTCGATTTCGGAGTCGCTGATGCGTCCGCGCAGCAAATCGGTGACAAAACCGCTCAATTTTGGACGAAATTGGCCATTATTTGGCGCAGATGGGTCGATTAACGAGGGGATTTTGTCGGCGGGCAGAGCTGGCGTTCCATCGACGAGGACGATGTGGCAACCGACTCCGAGGGATGGGAGGGTTTTGGCGTCGGAGACAGCTTCGTTGAAAGAGTTGGCTGTGGCCATCAGTGTGGCGGAAGTGAGGGCGCCGGCGCGGTTCAGTTCCACGACCGCCGCGTTCACTCCCTCGGTCAATCCAAAGTCATCTGCGTTCACGATCAGGCGGCGCACAGCGGCCAGTGTATCAGCGGGGGACAGATTTCATGGTCTAAGGCTGGCGTAAGAGCAATTGCCTGTTAAAATTGCGGTAACAGTTCCGGCCTTGGTGAACTGGGGGTTTTCATGGGCGGTTAGCTCAGTTGGTTAGAGCGCCTGCCTTACAAGCAGGAGGTCGCAGGTTCGAGCCCTGCACTGCCCACCATGAAGGATGAATCGCACGTAAGTTGTTGCAGTGCTTGCTTGACTTGTTGTTGATTCAATAATTCCTAAGAACTGCTAGCCACGCAGTCAACCCTCGTTTGTTTTCAGCACGCTTTTCGCGACTTCCTTCATCCTTGTTCAATCACCGCCGATGGTGAGGTAAGAGAGATCGCCGTGCAAAACACCCTGCTCGACATCCTGATCCTGGGTCTCCTGGTGCTGCTCTTTGGAGCGATTTACCGGAAGCGCGCCACGCTGCGCCTGCGCTTCTGGATTTCGGGCTGGCTGTTTGTCCTGGCTCATTTTGCAGCATTGCTTCCCCAGGTTACGGCGCCCTTCTGGCAGTCGATGCAGTACGCGCTGGGCATGAGCGGTCTGGTGCTGGGCGGGGTCTGTTTTGTGCTCGCATCAAGCGCCGTCACGCTGCGCAGCAGAGACTTGAGCCTGCTGGCTGCGGTGGTTGGTATTCCATCCCTTCTTTATTGCTTCCTGGTATTTTTCGGATTCACGGCGGTATGGCCTCTGACAGGTTTTGCATGTGCGAGCGAGACGGCGACGCTGTGGATTGGATGGCGCTTTAACCGGAACAAGCGGATCGTTTTGTGGACCAATACCATCGCTGCGCTGGTTTGCGGTGCATGGCTGATCTACCTCATTCGAACGGATCAGGCTGAGTATGGCATTTACGCCATACTGACGCAGCTTTTTCTGGTCAATGCGGTTCTTTTCTGGAGCGATTTTCGCCGCATCTCCGCCGGAGTCATTACCGCGTCAGGCGGCTTGCTGGCATGGGCCTCGGTCTTTCCCTCCGCACTCGCGGTGAGACATTTCTTTCCCCATGCGGATGTTCCCGGCGAGTTATGGAACGTGCCAAAGTATTTTGTCGAGTTCGGCATGATTCTCACCTTGCTGGAGAATCAACTCTACTCGGCGAAATGGCAGAGTGAGCAATACCGGCTGCTCTTCGACAGCAATCCGCACCCGATGTTCATCTATGATGCGCAGCACCTCACCTTTCTCCGGGTGAACGACGCGGCGTTGCGGCAATACGATTACAGCAGAACCGAATTCCTGCGGATGACCATGGGCGATCTGCATGAGGTGGCGGTTCTGCCCGGCCTCGAAAAGATGCTTGCCGAGCAAAATAGCTCGATCAAGGTCACGGGGCCGTGGACCCAGCGAAGAAAAGACGGGAGTCAGTTTCAGGCAGAGATATCGTCGCACTCGATTGAGTTTGAGGGATTCGACGCGCGCTTTTTCATGGTGCAGGACGTCACCGACCGTGAGCGCCTGCATGACGAACTGGTGCATCGCGCGCATCACGATTCGCTGACCAACCTGCCGAACCGCTTCCTGCTGGAACAGCGGATGCGTCAGACGCTGGAAAATGCCTCGCGTTATAGCCACAAGGCGGCGATCCTGTGCATCGATCTGGACCGCTTCAAGCAGATCAATGACAACTACGGTCATGCGACCGGAGATGCGTGTTTGCAGGAGATAGCCGCCAGACTGACGTCGCGCCTGCGCGAATCGGATACGGTGGCGCGCACAGGCGGCGAGGAATTCACAGTTGTGATCGGCGAACTACTCTATAACGCTGACGCGGAAAAGGTGGCGTGCGATCTGTTGACAGGGTTCCAGAGGAGATTCAGCGTGGGTGAGATGGAACTGCAACTCTCTGCCAGCATCGGGATCGCGCTGTATCCGGATCATGGAACGGAAGGCACGCAGCTCTGGCGGGCCGCGGACATTGCCATGTACCGCGCCAAGTATGCCGGCGGGAACCGATACATGATCGTTTCAGATGGCGTAGAAAATGCTTTGCCGGAGAAAGTATTGCCCTGGGCTACACGCGGCGATAGACGGTAAGATATTTTTCACGCAGAGGATTTCGTCCTGTGCACCATTCACAGGTGAGGCAAGCGCGCAGCCTCTCAACTCTACTCGCTCAAAATATCCTTAGTTGCCGAAGATGATTCGCTAAAATTTCCCCTATCTTTCGGCCAGCGCCGGGGAGAAAGTAAGAATCGATGGAGTCGGTGCTGTAAGTTTTGTCCGAGTTGGCTTACAAACTAAATCCTGAACCGTAAAGGAGACGAAACATGGTTTACTTCTGGGAATGGACTCAGGTTAGCCTCGGGACAGGTACGGTCGGGGAAGCGTATAACCAGATCGCTACGAACACATCGTATGGCTTTCCGTCACTCGGTTGGACCGGTATCAAGGTCGCCTCAGACGTGCATGCGTGGAATGGAAAACTCATCGTTGTCGTGGTGCTTCTTCCCATCTCTGGATCGGAATACTGGCTGATTGTGAGCTCCGCCGGAGACGGTACCGAAGATGACGCGAAAGCAAACATCAATATTGTTTCGAGCCAAATTAAGATCATACTCAACGACTACTTCTAAACTCATTGTCATGCTTTAGGCGTAGGAATTAGTTGACGGGCAGCTAGCTCTATAGCGATATATCTTAGCTTGTGAGAACCGCGCGGTAACGTACCTGGTTTTTGCGGACGCGTTTGACGGCGTCGTTCGCTTTCGCCATGGGAAAGCGCTCCACCTGAGCTTTGACGCTGTGTCTCGCAGCTACATCCAGCATTTCTGCGATCTGCACCGGGCTGCCGGTGTTGCAGCCGCTCATATTTTTCATTGCGCCGGTGAGAGAGGAAGCGGGCGTCGCAACCGGAGATGGTGGCACTCCGGCAAAACAAAGCGTTCCGTGAGGCCGCAGCGCGGTGAGATAGGCCTGCCAATCCTGATCCGCGTTGATCGTTGACAGAATCAGATCAAACGATCCGGCGAGACGTTTCAAGCCCTTGGATTCGCGCGTGTGCACGAAATGATGAGCGCCGAGTGCGAGCGCGTCTGCTTCTTTTGCAGCGGTGCTTGAAAAGGCAGTCACTTCCGCGCCGAAAGTACGGGCAAACTGCAACGCGACATGGCCCAGGCCGCCGATGCCGATGACGCCGACGCGTGAGGATGGGTTCACTCCATGCAAGCGCAGCGGGTGATAGACAGCGATGCCGGCGCACAATAGCGGAGCCGTGGAATCGCTTTCCAATGCGTCTGGAATTTTCACGGCGAAGCGCGCGTTGACGCGAATGCTTTCCGCATAGCCGCCGTGGCGATGAACGCAGGTTGGCTGGCTCTGTGCGCAAAGATGTTCTTCGCCTTTGCGGCACCATTCGCAGTGACCGCAGGAGTCGGCCTGCCAGCCAATGCCTACGCGCTCACCTTCGGTAAGATCTGTGACCTCGCTGCCGACAGAGTTGACCGTGCCGATAATTTCGTGACCGGGAATAAACGGATATTTACTTAACCCGCCGTCGTTGTCGATGAGGTGCAGATCGCTGCGGCAGATGCCGCAATGCGTGATCCTGACTTCCACATCGTATGGGGCAAGTTTGGATGCCTCATATTTGAAAGGAAGAAGCTCGGCGCCTGCGGCGTGTACAGCATATCCATGAATCGTGCTGAGAGGACTGGTGCTGATCGGGATGGTGCTCATAGGTTCCGGGCTCTCTTTGGGGGAAGCTTTTTCATTCTACCCGGAGTGTCAACACCTGCTGCCCGCTCAACATGCTGTCGATGGGAATGGACGCCATGGGCACTGCCGATTCACCGCTCAATGTTAATTTTTGATTTTGCCGCAGCGGCTCGAGCACATTGGCCATGGACATGGGGACGGTTGCGAGGGTGCGTCCGTCGAGCACAGCCTGAGGCGAGGGCTCGAGCAGCGTTATATAGAGACGGTCGTTTTCGTGAAGGCTGTTCAGTTGCTCGATGGTCGCAGCCACGTCGAGATTGGGGCTGCCCGTGCGCGATGTCTGCGTCAGCTTGTCGAGTGTCGTGCCGTCGCTGACGAGGAGCCGTATCTGCCCTTCTCCCAAAACAGCAGGCAGGGTGACGGGAATGCGCACATTGCGCACTTCGCCGCGCCAGGGCCGGATGGTGGCTTCGATTGTGATGGTCTGGCCTGCATGCACAATCGCGGCGGTGCTTTGAGCGCTCTCGAGGTCGGCAGCCAGATGCTTGGGAATGGCTTCGACTTCAATCTCTACCTTGTTGATCGGTGTCTGGCGGGCGGCGTTGTCATACAGACGCGAGAAGCGTTCGCCGACCATCAGCGCGGCCATCAGGTTTGCCGGTGCGATCTCGCTGGGCGCTACGAGACCGCCGAAGTGGACAGCAGGGAATCCGGAGACATCGACGGTACTGCGCACGCGGTAGCTGGTCTCCGCCGTGAAGTTGTTGCGCTGCATCAAGGCTTGAAAGACGGCTACCATGACGGCGGTCGGCGTGATCTGCGGCTGGTCTACGACTTCCAGATGCAGTGAATGCTCATTCAACGAATGTTGATCCAACGCATGCGATTCATCTTCACCGGTGATCTTCACGGTGACGGGAATCATTTTGGCCTGCTGGCCGAACTGGCCGCGAATGGCGGACTCGCGATCTTCCGTAAACGAACCCACTGTCTCGGTCGTGTTGACGATCTTGAAGGCGTTGAGCGGCGAGGGCAATGTGGCCACGACCTGCGCCTTCGTCATCGGCATGGAGACTGGGCCGAACTGCGTGATCGGGTGTCCGCAGGCGAGAAGCTGTTTGGGATCGACGTAGGTAACGGTGCAGGTGGCCGCGATTTCGAGATCGCCGCGCATCAGCAGAGCGCTTACGGCTGAACCGGGAATGATCGGCTCCGGCTGCTTCTCATTGCTGGATGAGCCCCCGATGCCTTCGACCGCAGTGAGGCCGAGCGACGAAGAATGCTGTTTCCAGAGCTCCAATGCCTGCGGGCTGAATCCGTTGAAGACGAGCGGCGTATCCATGGGACGAATCGCGGTGGTTTCGACGGCGTCCTGATTCGCGCCGGAAAAGGGCGAGGCATCTTTAGTGCTTGCAGTGAGCGTGGAAAGCGGCGGCGGGTTGTTGGCGGCGATCAGATCGGTGCTGTGGCGCGCGACTTCAAGCATCTGACCAATGGGAGTGATGCCGGCGATGGGCTCCTTGCTGAATGCGCCGATGCGATAACTGATTGCACCCAGCAGCTTGCCATCGACATAGACGGGGCTGCCGCTCATGCCTGCAACCACGCCGGTGTATTCGGGCTTGGTGCCTTCGAGGCGCGCGAGAATCATGTCCTGTCCAGGGCCAAGCGCATTATGCAGCAGGCCGAGAATCAGCACGCCCATCGGCTCTGGCTGCGTACCTTCGAAGACCGTGTACGCCACGCCATGCACTCCGCGATGTACTTGTTCCAGAGGATAAAAACCGGCACTCGAAGGAGGTGGAGTCGCAGGCAAGGCAACAGGTAAAGTGGACGTGGGCTGACCGAGGAGCGCCGTGGCGCTAAACAAAATCAGCCAGCCGATGTCCTTTAAGCGATTACTCACGTCTACAAGAGTAGAGCATTTTGGCCTTTGCGGTAACGAAACCTTCGTTCCCTTATGACGCTTGCAGGAGAGGGCCTCGGAGTTTCACAATGAATCCACGCATGAAGATCCCACTGGCTGCATCCCGAGTTCGTCAGATATTCGCTTCCTTAGCGTTGCTTTCGCTGGTGTTCTGCCAGTCGGTTGCTCCCGCGCAGCAGCAACCGCAACAACAGCCGCAGCAGAATCAGCAGCAACCGCAACAACAGCCGCAGCAGAATCAGCAGCAAACGCAACCGAATCAGCAGGGTCAGCAGCCGGAAGACCAGTCAGCGCCGGATGCGGGCGGCCCTGGGGGCGACAATGGCGCCATCGCCATTCCGAAAAAGAAGGAAAAAGAAGAGGCTCCGCCACCACCGCCAGAGCCGAAGGTGAAGAACCCGCCGGGTTTACAGAACTTCTCCCTGCGCGTGGATGTCCCGGTCGTTAACGTGGATGTGGGCGTGATTCTGGAAAAGACACACCAGTTTGTGCCTAGTCTGCAGAAGGAAAACTTCCGCGTCTACGAAGATGGAAATGCGCAGGAAATTACCAGCTTCCAGCGCATCCAGGCGCCGATCACCGCTGTTCTGGTTGTCGAGTTTGCAGCCAACAGCTATGCGTTTATTTACGATATGAAAAACGCGGCCTATACCTTTGCCCAACAGCTTAGGCCGGATGATTACATCGCTGTCGTCACCTATGACATGCACACGCAGATCCTGACTGACTTTACCCAGGACAAGCGCCTCGTTTATGAATCGCTGAACTCGCTTACCATCCCCACCTGGCATGAGACGAACCTCTTCGATGCGGTTTACCAGACGCTCGACCGCCTGACCCGCGTGGAAGGACGCAAGTACGTCGTGCTGATTTCCTCCGGGCGCGACACGTTCAGCAAGATCAACCTGGACAAAGTGCTGCAGAAAATTAAAGCCACGCCGAACGTGACGATCTTTTCGATTGGCACCGGGCAGACGGCGCGCATCATGGCCGATGGCGCAGGCGCGATGGGGCCGATTCGCAATCTCGACTACCTGCAGGCTGACAATCAGATGACGACCTTTGCGCGGATGACCGGCGGCCAGGCCTTTTTCCCGCGCTTTGTGGGCGAGATGCCGGACATTTTTCACCAGATCAACGACTCAATCCGTAACCAGTATGTGCTGAGCTACCACCCCACCAATACGAAGCAGGACGGCACCTATCGTAAGCTGCGGGTCGAGCTGGTGGACAACGAGGGCCACCCGCTGCGCATGCAGGATGAGAAGCACAAGCCACTGAAGTACGACGTCATCGCGCGCGACGGCTATCGCGCCAAACAGGAAGTGGAGTAGGGACTGCGCACACGGCAACACACAGGACTGGCCGTCCATGCACACGCGCCTTCGGCGCCAGTCGTACCGGTCCTCGTGCTTTGATTTAGCGTTGATTGACCTCTGATTTGGTTGGGCTTTGGGTCCAGGGCTAAAGCCTGACCTTGCCTGACTTGCCACGGTCTATCTGACTTGCCCAGTTCGCCCGCTCACCGGGCCATGTTTGTACCCTGAATGTGAGTTTCAGAAGAAATTCTCAAAAACGGCAGTAGTAAAGTCGGCATGGAATCCGTCCTGGCGCCGAAGGCGCGTGTGTCTGGACGACCAGTCCCGCGTGTGCCTGGACGGCGAGTCCCCCTAAGGGTGGATTTTTTCGCCGCGCTCCAGCATCTCGATGAACAGGGCGATGCGCCTGGCGCGCGTCTCAGCCTTTTTGGCGGTTTGTACGCGCCACAGTATGGCGTACCGATTTCGGCCCTCTAATGTGGCAAAGAACGCTTTGGCGCGGGCATTCTTGTTGAGAGCGGCCTGCAAATCCGGTGGCACGGTTGCCGTACTTGGGGAATCGTAGGCCTGTTCCCAGCGACCGTCTGCCTTGGCGCGTTCCATCTCGGCAAGGCCCGTTGCCTGCATGCGGCCGCATGCGACGAGAGTGAGCGCTTTTTCGCGGTTGATCTTCGACCAGATGCTCTTTTTACCGCGGGGCGTGAATTTCTGCAGCCAGGCCTCGTTGCTGAGACTCTTTTTCTGACCGTCGATCCAGCCGTAGCAAAGGGCGACTTCAATGGCCTCGGCGTAAGTGACGGACGAGGTGCCTGAGTCTTTTTTGGCGAGCTGCAGCCATATTCCAGGAGAGGAAAGGTGGTTTGTTTTCAGCCATTTCTCCCAGACCTTCTGGTTGGCGAAGGCTAATTTCGGCAACTCGGATTTGGGCTTGTCCGGCATGGCGTTACCTTTTTAGTCAATGAACGAGGCGACTTCCTGTTTCTCAATCGCCAAGGAATTTGGCATGATAGATAAGAATATCCTTGAGGAGGATCTCAACGAAATGGCAGCTCCAAAAGCCGAAAAGACGACGAAACCCCGCAAGGCTCCTGCAAAGAAGAAGACCGCTGTTGAAGCGACAGAGCCGATTGTCATCCACCCCACTCCCACCCACGACCAAATTGCCGCTCTTGCACAGAAATATTGGGCTGAGCGCGGATTTAGCGATGGACAGGCCGAGCATGACTGGTTGCGCGCCGAGCACGACCTGCTACAGGCCGCCTCGTAAACCTTTGAAATAAATACATTTTATCTTTATAAAAAGACAGGCGCTGCTGGATGGCAGCGCCCTGCTTATTGCTGCAAGGCTGCTTGCGGCCAGCCATTCTGCCAGGTAATCGTCAAAATCTGAAATGAGCTTCGACCGCCAGAAGAGCCGGTTAGCTCCCTCCTGTTTGGCGATGCGATGCAATCTGTCTGTTTTGCGATCAGACAGATGCGGCTACAAGCGGCTCCAATACTGTGTCGCTTACCGTAGATTTTGCCAGATGCCTGGAGAGGCGGTTGGCCGTGTATTCGGAGCCAAATGCGAAGCGCGTTAGAGGTCCAAATGAGTTGGCGGAAGCTACGCCGACGAAATAGAGGCCGGGAATGGAGGACTGGAAGGAGCGATTGAGTACCGGGCTGTCCTCTACCGCGTGAATTTTGGCGCGGAGACCGTCACTGAGAAATTTCAATCGCGTAAGCCCGACACGGTAGCCTGTGCCTGCGATCAGATGATCAAAGACGAGTTCTTTTGTGCTGCCGTCCTTCGCTGAGACCTTCAAGTGAATCCGTCCGTCGCGCGCCTCGGCATGCTCGAGGTTGACGCCCATATGCATGGGAACGCGGCCGACAATCTTCTCCTTGACGAACCAGCCCGGCGCGGGTCCGAGATGACGTTTTACAACGCGAAAGCGGAACTTCCGCGGCATCGCGTGGAAGACGAGCGGTATATCGGTGCACAGGCGGGAGCGCCAGCCCAGGCCGAGGCCGGAGCGAGGGTTCTTGATCCGCTGCAGAAACGAACGGTTGATCACGGGCGGCTCGTGAAACGAGATACTGTTTGCGCGGGCGACGATCTCTACATCCGCCTCGGCTTCGCGCAGGAGAGCCGCTACGTCCACAGCCGAAGAGCCTGCTCCGAGGACGGCGACCTTTTTGCCTTTGAAGCGAGTCAGATTGCTGTGATGGGAGGTGTGCGTGACGAGGTCTTTGGGCAGATTGGCCAGGAGCGGCGGGAGATACGCGAAGTGGGTGATTCCGGCTGCGACAACGACTTTGCGCGCCAGTACTGTTTCGCCCTGTTCCGTCTCGAGTGCGAAGCCTGCGGGATGTTGCTTAACCGACGTGATGTAGACCTGCTCAAGGTTGGGGACGAGGCGTCTCTGGAACTCTAAGCCATAGGCAATGAAAGTCTCAATGGGAACGGGTATGCCGACGTGCGCATATGGCTGTCCCGTCTCCTTGCAGTATTGCTCCAGAGAAAAAGAATTGTCCGGGGAACTGAGGCTGGATGCGAAACCGTCCGATTTCAGGAGCATGCCTTTCGGCATCATGCTTTGCCAGCTTTGCATGGGCGGTCCGAAGATGCGGTAAGGCACACCCATTTTGCCGAGATGGGCGGCAATCGATAACCCATACGGGCCAGCTCCGAGAATAGCAACATCAACAACCGGTGAGCCCACGCAATACTCCTTCAACAACAATATTTTTCTACATTCACATTACTGCCTTTTTCCGATTTATAAAATCCCGCATAAGTAACTCAATAGAAAGGTACCTATGGATATAAAAAGCTGCTTGAGGTTTTCACTTATGGTTAGTATCCTCGAATAACTTCTGAGTAACCCACAGCAACCCGTAGTACTTTTAGCGGCTTCGGTATGGTGGCCACTTTCCGCACGCCTGGCGATGCGCGTGGCCAGTTATGGCTGCCGGGTGGTGGCAGTTTGTCCGCGCGGTCACATGTTACGCCACGTGACAAGTATTAGTGCGTTCTATTCTTACTCCCGGTTGGATTCGATTGGAGCGCTTGAAGCAGCTCTGAAAGATGCCAAGCCGGACATTGTTATTCCGTGCGATGACCGAGTAGTGTGGCAACTGCATGAGATTCATGCACGCAATCCATCGCTTCGTCCGCTGATTGAATTTTCTCTTGGCGCGGTCTCAGCGTTTGAAATTGTCAACGGCCGCGAACGTCTGCTGGAGCTGGCAAAAAGCCTGTCGATTCGAATCCCTGAGACACGCCGCGTTGCGTCTGAGGACGATGTTGCAGCATGGTTCGGCAACACGGCGTCTTCTTCGGCGGTACTGAAGCTGGATGGCTCATGGGGCGGCGAAGGGGTTGAGATTGTCCACTCGGAGCAAGAGGGAATCGAGGCTTTTCGCAGACTGGCGCAGACGCACGGCGTAGGGACAGCGTTGAAGCGGTCTTTGGTGAACCGCGACCCACTGGCATTTTGGAGCTGGCGCCGACAGTCGACACCGGTCATTACAATCCAGCAATTTATAGCGGGGCGTCCAGCAAATGCAATGTTGGCATGCTGGCGTGGCGAGCTGTTGGGGATGTTGGGGGTCGAGGTTCTAAGTTCGCAGGGCGCGACCGGAGCGGCGAACATCGTCAGCTTTATCGACCATGCAGAGATCGCCAATGCTGCTCAACTGTTAACCCGGCAATTGGGGCTTACTGGATTCTATGGGCTGGATTTTATGCTGGAGACCGCAACGGGATCCGCGTGGCTTATCGAGATGAATCCGCGGTGCACGCAGTTAGGCCATCTGGCGAGACCTGATCAGATGGATCTGGCTGGTCTGCTATGCATGAAGCTTACGGATCGGGCGATCACGTCGTCACAAGCTCCCATAGAAGAGAAGACCGTCGCGTTTTTTCCGCAGGCGATTGACTGGAATCCACGGAGCCACTTTCTGCGGAGCGGATACCACGATGTGCCCTGGGATGAGTCGCAGTTAGTGCGGGAACTGCTGCAGAAGCCGTGGCCTGAGCGGCAATGGCTGGCGCGTCTGTATCATCATTTCCGCGCTCCGAAGAAAGTGACAGTGATCGAGTTCGAGACCGTTGAGTCCGTAGGTAAAGTAAACGGACAACCGCTCAATTCTTAATCGAGTGATTTCTGTTCTATCCTGCCTTTGAGTGATCGTTCATCAGGCTGAAGCCGTCGTTCTCCGCACATGGCCCATTCACGAGGCCGACCTGATCGTCTCTCTCTTCACCCGCGACCAGGGCAAGATCAAGGGCATTGCCAAGTCGGCGAGCAAGAGCCGTCGCCGCTTTGGAGGCGCGCTGGAGCCGATGACGCACGTGCTGGCCAACTATGCCGAGAAGCCCCGGCAGGAGCTGGTTCGCCTTGATTCCTTTGAAATTGTTGCCTCGCCGCTCTCCAATTCCGTGGATTACACGCGTGCGGCGGCGCTTGCCTTTTATGCCGAGGTGCTGGAAGAAATTCTTCCCGACCGTGATCCGCACGATGCCGTCTTTCGTCTTCTGCTGGCGGCTCTGGAGCAGACCCACACGCAAAACATCTGGATGCCAGTGACTTATTTTGCGCTCTGGATTCTCCGGCTCATGGGCTGGATGCCGGATGTCATGCGCTGCACGGTTGGCGGTGAGCCCTTCGCCGGTCGTCCTGCGTACTGGCACGCGCATGCGGATGGGTTGGTCTGCATCGAGCACAAGCGGCTGGCTGGTTCCACCCTCTCGCCCGAGTCGCAGGCGCTCGCGATACGCATCTTTCGCCAGCCTATGGCGGCATTTTCTGAGGAGGCGTGGCCGCGCAGCCGTGCCGCCGATCTGAGGCGATTTGCGATTCAGGGGCTGGAGCGGCATCTGGAGCGAAGGCTGACAACGGCGGTGGCGCTGGCCAAGCTGGGTGGGTAGGAATGCTACCGCCAAGGCGCTAAGGACGCCAAGGACGCCAAGATTCGCAAAAGAAAATTCTTTTGTCACAGAGGAAACGAAGTCTCTGCGTACTCTGTGCTCTCCGTGGTGAAACTTGAGAAACCTTGGTGTCCTTCGCGTCTTGGCGGTGGCTTTTTCCGATCATTTAGAATCGCACCAGCACCTAATTCAGTCTATAGAGAGATTTACACGTGGCATCAGCCCCCGTTCTTACCAAACAGGTACCTCTTACTTTTCAGCAGTTGCTGTTTCGCCTGCAAAGCTTCTGGGCAGAGCGCGGATGCGTGCTGCAACAGCCCTATGACGTGGAAGTGGGCGCAGGCACCATGTCGCCGGACACATTTTTGCGCGTGCTGGGGCCGAAGCCGATCAACATCGCCTATGCGCAGCCCTCGCGGCGTCCTGCGGACGGGCGCTATGGCGAGAATCCGAACCGGCTCTTCAAGCACACGCAGTTTCAGGTGATTCTGAAGCCGCCGCCGTCGGATATTCAGGATGTGTATCTTGCATCGCTAGAGGCAATCGGCATCGACCTGCGCGAGCACGATATCAAGTTTGAGGAAGACAACTGGGAGTCGCCAACGCTGGGCGCCTGGGGCATTGGCTGGCAGGTGATGCTCGATGGCCTGGAGATTACGCAGTTCACTTACTTTCAGCAGTGCGGCGGCATCGATCTCGATCCGATTTCTGGTGAGATTACGTATGGACTGGAGCGCATTGCGGCCTTCCTACAGGATGTGGACTCGATCTATGACATCGTCTGGGCTCGCGATCCGATAAGTGGGCGCGCGGTGACGTATGGCGAGGTACGGTTTGAGGAAGAGCTGCAGTTCTCGGTTTATAACTTTGAGGCGGCAGAGGTCGACAAGCTCTGGGAGCATCTGCGCATGTACGAGGCCGAGTGCCAGACGCTGCTCGCGAGCTTCCACGATCTGAAGAAGCTGGAGCCGGGTAAAAAGGCTCACGACCGTCTGCTGCATGAAGATGGAGCGTCCGAGCCGGATGAAGATGTTGCGGTGGAGCTGAAGCGCTTTCCGGTATTGGCGGCTTACGATCTCTGCCTGAAGTGCTCACACCTGTTCAATCTGCTCGACGCACGCGGCGCAATCTCGGTAACGGAGCGCGTGGGCGTGATTGCGCGCATTCGCAACCTTGCCGTTGGAGTGGCCAAAGCCTACGCTGCGCAGCAGGACGCCAAAGAAAGTCAGAAGAAATAGACGATGCCAGATTTTCTCCTTGAAATTGGACTTGAAGAGATTCCCGCGCGCATGACTGCCGCCGCGCAGGTCGAACTGGCCCGCCGCGTGAACGAACTGCTTACCCGTGAGCGACTGCTGGGTACGACTGCTGTTACCGGCAGCTATTCGACGCCTCGGCGTTTGGCTGTGTTGGTAAGCAGTGTGCTTGCCGCGCAGGCCGATGCGGAAGAGCAGCTTACCGGGCCGTCGTGGAGCGTGGCGTTTAAGAATGGTGAGCCGACTCCGGCTGCGCAGGCGTTTGCGAAGAAGGCCGGTGTTAAAGTTTCGGCGTTGCAGAAGATCACCAACGCCAAGGGTGAGTATGTTTCGGCGACTGTGCTGCGCAAAGGGCGTTCGGCTGCGGATGTTCTGACCGAGCAGTTGCCTAAAGAGCTGGCGGCGCTCTACTGGCCCAAGAACATGTACTGGCGCGCGGGCAAGCCGGAGCGATTTGTGCGTCCGGTGAAGTGGCTGTTGGCGATTCTCGATCATGCGATTGTTCCGGTCGAATTTGCCGGGGTGCACTCCGGCAATCTCAGCTATGGCCACCGCATTCTGCATGGCGAGCATGCGGTTACGATCAACAAGCCTGCGGAATATGTTGCGGCACTTGAATCGGCTAAGGTGCTGGTCGATGTCGAGGCGCGTCGTCATCGTATCCGCAAGGCGCTCGATGACGTGACGCGGACGGTCGCTGGTGCGCGATGGAGAGAAGACGAGGCGCTGGTCGATACGGTTACGCATCTGACGGAGTGGCCTTCGGTGCTGCTTGGCAACTTCGAGGCTGAGTATCTTTCTTTGCCGGAAGAAGTGCTTGTCACGGTGATGCGCGACCACCAGAAGTACTTTGCGGTCGAGGATGCTGCGGGCAAGCTGGCACCGCATTTTCTGACTGTGCTCAATACCGAGACGAACGCGCAGGGAATTGCCGTGATTCGCCACGGCAATGAGCGCGTGCTGCGTTCGCGCTTCAGCGATGCCCGGTTCTTCTGGGACTTCGACCAAAAGATTCCATTGGTGGATCGCGTCGAGATGCTCAAGTCGGTGACTTTCCAGAAGGATCTGGGCAGTTACTTCGTCAAGACGGAAGCGAACCTTCAGATTGTCGAACAGCTGGCTTCGATGGTGAAGCAGCATGGCGTCGAGGTAGAAGAGTTTTCACTGCTGCGGGCTACGAAGCTTGCTAAGACCGATCTGACTGCGGAGCTGGTGAAGGAGTTCACCGAGCTGCAGGGCATCGTCGGCGGTCTTTATGCTCGTGCTCAAGGTCTGGGTGAGATCGCGGCGCAGGCGATCTATTCGCAGTACACGCCAGCTTCGACCGACGACGCAATTCCGGCAACAGTCGAAGGGCAGATTCTTGGTCTTGCTGACCGCTTCCAGACGATTGCGGCGATGTTTGCCATCGGGCTTGAGCCGACGGGATCGAAAGACCCGTTTGCGCTGCGCCGTGCTGCCAATGGAGTGGTCAAGATTCTGGCTGAGTCGGAGCTGCCATTGACGTTCTCTGATCTATCTATGGCCGCAGGCGCTGCGAAGGCTGCTTCGTCGGATTCGCTGACGGCCTTCTTCCGGGAGCGAGTTGAGTTCTATCAGCGCGATGTGCGCGGCTTCAATTACGACGTGGTGAACGCGGTGCTTGCTGCTGGTTTCGATGATGTTCGCGACACCATGGCTCGCGCTGATGCGCTGACCGCGGTTCGCGGCTCTGAGGACTTTGCCGCGATCTCGGCTGCGTTCAAACGGATGAAGAACATCGGGCGGCAGGCATCGGAAAAGGGCATTGCGACAGACGAAGCCGTATCCGACGTGCTGCTCACCGATCCTGCGGAGCTTGCTCTGTACCAGCATTCTGACAAGCTGGCTCCTCTTGTCGAAAAACTGCGGACCGAGCACAAATACCAGGAAGCTTTGGAGCAGATTGCTACGCTGCGTCCGCATGTCGATCTCTTCTTCGACAAGGTGATGGTGATGGTGGACGATTCTGCGGTGCGGCAGAATCGATTGGCTTTGATTGCTAAGGTGCTTATTGGCTTCTCCTCGATTGCTGATTTTTCTGAGATCGTAACGAGTTGATCTGAGCTTGCTGTCTTTACTGAGAACGCGGATAGAATCTCGAGCATGGCCGATTTAAGCAGTTTGTGGGAAGAGCACACACGGGATGAATTCGTCACACGCGATGTGGAGGCGACGCTCGCGACCATGGTCGAAGATGCGTATGTGAACCATATTCCGGTGATGACGGGTGGATCCGGCAAAGCTGCGTTGCGCGAATTTTACGGGCGCGACTTTATACCTTCGATGCCTCCCGATACTGCACTGACTCCGATCTCGCGTACAGTTGGCGAAGACCAGCTGGTGGACGAGATGATCTTCTCGTTCACACATACGCAGGAGATGCCCTGGATGCTGCCCGGTGTTCCTCCGACGAACCGGCGGGTAGAGATTCCGCTGGTTGCCATTGTGCGCTTTCGTGACGGAAAGCTTGCGCATGAGCATATCTACTGGGACCAGGCGTCGGTCTTAAAGCAGATCGGTTTGCTGGATGATTCCAACTTGCCTATCTATGGCGTGGAGACGGCGCACAAGATCAGCCAACCATAAGATTGCTTCGGTTTTTGGCACATCCCGTGGATGGGGATACCCCCTCCTCCCCCAGGGTGCGCAAGTCTTTCAAAACAAAGTGGTTCGAGAAACAATTTTGTAAAGTATTGAAAGAGCGGGCGTTAGACGCAAAGTCAAGATTTCAAATTATTTAGACAAAACAAAAAGCCCACAGTTCGCGCCTGTGGGCTTGTTGTTCCTACTAGTTCTATTATAACGAATTTCCGGAAATGCTATGCCAAATCTCCGAAGCTATATCTCTAATTGCATCAAGCGATTAAGCAGTATACTTCAAGCTCGCCCCCTTGACAGGCGTTCCATGGCTACTCTTCGCGCAGCAGACGCGCCGGGTCGACGGACTGCGCTCTCCGCGCGGGAACGGCGGTTGCGACGGTTCCCAGCAGAATCATGGTGAGGACGACTCCAGCTAGTACCAGCGGATCGCGTGGTGTGGCCTCGAAGACGATGTGCGCGAGTATGCCGCTTGCCAGAATGCCAAGAATGAGACCGGCGATCGATCCGCCAAGAAGCAGGAAAACAGGACGGGCGAGCGCTGCATGCATGACCTTCAGGGGCTGAGCGCCAAGAGCTACGCGGATGCCCAGCTCCTTCATACGTTTGCTGACGCTGTAAGAGGCCATGCCGAAGATTCCGGTGACGGCGAGCATGGCGGCAAGCAGACCCATGACGCCGAGGGCTGCGGAGGCCACGCGAGACGGGAAGAGGGCAAATTCAAGCGAGTCGGACCAGGAGTGGATGGTGAAGGGCAGACTGGGGTCGAGCCCGGTGATTTGGTGCTGAAGCGTGGACGCTACGTCTGTCCGCAATAACTGCGAGCGTACAACCAGGAATGTGGCTGTCGTGTTGTTTTGAGCCAGCGGGAAGAACATGGCCGGCTGTTGCTCCTCGGTCAGGAAGCGGTACTTGCCGTCTTCGACGACGCCGACGATTTCATAGAGCTCGCGTTCAGTGGAATCCTTATCTTTCAGCTGGAAGGACTGTCCGATGGGCGAGCTGTTTCCGAACATGATGTGGGCGAAGGTTGCGTTGACGATGGCGACATGCGGTGCTTTTTCATCGTCGTGCCAGGTGAAGTCACGCCCGGCGAGGAGACGGGTTCCGGCAGCGCGCAGATAGCCGGGGGAAATTTTGCTGTCGATGGCGTCGAGAATGCTGTTGGAGCTACGGTAGTCGGTCGTTTCTTTACGGTAGACGGAGCGGTCGCTGTGAACGACGCCAAGAGGCAGGTGATTGATGGTTCCCACGGAGAGAACACCCGGGATCTGCGCGGCTTGTTCGAGCATGCGTTTTTGAACGGGGAGTGCCTGCTGATCGCTGTAGCCGGCAAGTTCCATGTCGGTGTCAACCAAGGTGACTCCCTGCGGATGGAAGCCGAAGCTGGCGTGGAGCGAACGCATCATGCCGCGCAGAGCCACGAGAGACGAGGTAACGAGCAGTGTGCAGATCGCAATCTGTACGGCAAGAAGCACGTCGCGCAGGGTGAGGCGGTGGAATGCGGTCACGGCCATGGGGCCGGTCTTCATGGCCTGTGCCGCTTCGATGGTCCAGATTTGCCGTGCCGGCAGAACTCCAAAGAATATGCCGCTGATCAGGGACAGGAGCAGGGCCACGATATAGACGCCCGCATCGGGTGCGACAACCACGTGCAGTGGTACCTGCACGATGGGCTGCCAGTGGCTGAGGGCTTGCAGCAGAGAGGCCGCCAGGACGGTTCCGATAGCGCCACCCATGAGCGCTACGATGATGGACTCAGCCAGAAGCTGCCGCACCAAATGCCAACGGGTGGAGCCAATCGCCATACGGATGGCCAGCTCGCGGCTGCGGTCGGCGGCGCGCGCGGCGAAGATGCTGGCGAGGTTGGCGCAAGCCGCCAGCAGCACCAGCAGAGCCATGAGCATGATGCCCAGCAGAAAGGCGCGCATGGGACCGCCGAGACTGTCGCCCATAAGACCCGGCTTCACCAGCCGTGCGTCCAAACCATCATCGTCGGGATAGGTTTTGGCCAGCTGACCGGCGACGGTGTTCAGGTCGTCATATGCTTGCTGGGGGTTGACTCCGTTCTTCAGACGGCCCAGCAGAAAAATCTCATGATTGGCGCGCTGATGGAGGTAATCCTCGCCCTCGAGCTGCTGCTCATTGACCATGGGGACCCAGATGTCGGGCCAATAAAAGAGTTCCGTTCCGTGGAAGTCTTTTGGCGCGACGCCGATGAGGGTAAACGGATGCTTATTGAGGTTAATGACTGTGCCGAGGGCATGCGGGTCGCCATTGAGGTGGTCGTGCCAGAAATCATGGCTGACGACGACATAGGGAGCGGAGTTTGGGCCGCGCTCATCGTTGGGGTGGAAGAAGCGGCCCAACTCGGGCTGGATGCCGAGCATGTCAAAATAATTGCCGGAAACCTCGTAGCCCCAGTTTTGCGTGACACCCGAATTTTTTCCATCCGGACCGGGAATGGTAAGACCGGCGTTGCCCAGACTGTAGGCGGCCATACTGCTGAAGGTTTTATTTCGGTCACGGTAGTCGAGGTAATCGGGGTAGGACTGCGTGTCCCAGCCATAAGGCTTGCGCGAGACGTTGAAGAGGCTACGCGGCTGCGGAACGTTCAGCGGGCGCAGGACGAGTCCGTTGAGCACGCTGAAGACGACCACGTTTGCGCCGACGCCCAAGGCAAGCGTCAGGATGGCCGTCAGCGTGAAGCCGGGAGACTTGCGCAGTTGCCGCAAGGAAAAACGGAAATCCTGCAGGAGGGAATGCATGGAACGTACCTCGTCGAAGAAATAGGAGCATCTCGCAGACCAAAGTTTGGGCGAGGTAAGCTGTTTATTTGCAAGGTTTATGCAGGAAAGCTTGTCGCATGTACCGGAATGTGTGTTCGGAAGCGAATTTAAGTGTCCAATTGCGGACAGGCCGTCATCCTGATTCAGTCAGGATGACGGCCTATGTAGCGTTGCGTGGGTTGTTACTGATGCGGGCGCTGTTCGGGTGTGACGGAGGGCGGCGGGACATTCGCCAAGGCTGCTGGAGCTTCTTCCTTTAGCTCGGGCAACGGGCCTTCTAGAGCCAGTTGCAGCACTTCGTCCATGGAGTCGACGAAGTTGAGCTTCATGGCGCTTTTCAGGTTCTCCGGCAGGTCGGCCAGATCCTTCTCGTTGTCTCGGGGAAGGATGGCCTCGAAGATTCCGGCGCGATGAGCTGCAAGGAGCTTCTCTTTGAGCCCGCCGATGGGCAGCACTTTACCGCGCAGGGTGATTTCTCCCGTCATGGCGATGTCGCGGCGGACGGGAATCTTGGCCAGTGCGCTGGCGAGTGCTGTGGCTAAGGTGATGCCCGCGGATGGGCCGTCCTTGGGGATGGCGCCTTCGGGGACGTGGACGTGGATGTCGATGTTCCGGTAGAAGTCGCGTGGCAGACCCAGGTGGGCGGCGCGGCTGCGGATGTAGGAAAGCGCCGCTTGCGCTGATTCCTGCATTACGTCGCCGAGCTGACCGGTGAGGGTGAGCTTGCCCTTGCCGTCGAGGACCTGAACCTCGGCGGGAAGAATGCTGCCGCCAACTTCTGTCCATGCAAGGCCGGTGACGAGGCCGACTTCACTCTTTTCGTGGACCTGCGAGTCGCGGAACTTGGCTACGCCGAGGAAATCGGCGACGTTCGCGGCGGTGATCTCTTCTTTATGCTTGAGGCCGTTTTTGACGACGCGGCGCACGACCTTGCGGCAGACGTTGCCGATTTCGCGCTCAAGGTTGCGGACGCCCGCTTCGCGGGTGTAACCGCGAATGATTTCGACCAGAGCGTCGTCGCTGAAGACGATGTTTTTCTCGGTGAGGCCAGTGTTGTCGCGCTGCTTTTTGACCAGATACTGCTTGGCGATTTCGAGCTTTTCCGTTTCCGTGTAGCCGTGCAGGCGCAGGATTTCCATGCGGTCCTGGAGCGGCGCGGGAATGGTGTGCAGGACATTGGCTGTGGCGACGAAGAGGACTTCGGAGAGGTCATATTCGACGTCGAGGTAGTGATCCTGGAAGGTGGTGTTCTGCTCGGGGTCGAGGACTTCGAGCAACGCAGAAGATGGATCGCCGCGAAAGTCGGAGGCCATCTTGTCGACTTCATCGAGCATGAAGACCGGGTTCTTGGTTCCGGCTTTCTTCATGGACTGGATGATCTGACCGGGCAGGGCTCCGATGTAGGTACGGCGATGGCCACGGATTTCCGCCTCGTCGCGCACTCCGCCTAAGGACATGCGGACAAACTTGCGGCCGGTGGCTTTCGCAATCGACATGCCGAGCGAGGTCTTGCCGACGCCCGGAGGTCCGACAAAGCAGAGGATCGAGCCTTTCGGATTTTTTACCAGCTGGCGCACGGCCAGGAATTCGAGGATGCGGTCTTTGATTTTTTCGAGGCCGTAGTGGTCTTCGTTGAGAACTTTTTCGGCGCGGTCGATGGAGCGCGTTTCCTTGGATTTCTTCTTCCATGGCACGGCGAGGAGCCAGTCGAGATAGTTGCGCGAGACGGTGGACTCGGCGGACATGGGCGGCATTGCTTCGAGCTTCTTCAGCTCCTGGATGGCCTTCTCCTGCACGTCCTTGGGCATGCCTGCGGTTTCGATCTTCTTCTTCAGATCGTCGTACTCGCTTTTTTCGCCGCGGCCCAGCTCCTTCTGGATGGCCTTGATCTTTTCGTTGAGGTAGTACTCTTTTTGCGCGCGCTCCATCTGCCGCTTGACGCGCGACTGGATGCTGCGATCCATGTTGAGCTTTTCGATTTCAACGTCGAGCACATCGGCAACACGAAGCAGGCGCTCTGCCGGGTCGAAGATGTCGAGCAGCTCCTGCTTCTCCGGAATTTCCAGCTGGAGATTCGCGGCGATGGTGTCGGCGAGTTTGCTCGGCTCATCGGTGCGAACGGCGGCGATCATCGTCTCGTAGTTGAGCGACTGCTGCAGCTTGACGTATTGCTCGAAGAGGGAAGTGACGCGCTGCGTGAGCTGCTCGATCTGCGAGGTGATTTCAAGATCGGACTTGAAGGTGCGCACGGTGGCGACGAAGAAGCCGTCGGAGTCATTGAGCTCGACAGCCTTGGCGCGCTCCAATCCTTCGACGAGTACCTTGATGTTGCCATCGGGCATCTTGACGCTCTGCACGATATTGCCAACGGTGCCGACGGTGAAGATGTCGTCGGCTTTCGGCTCATCGATGCGAGCGTCATGCTGCGTGGCGAGAAAGATTTTGCGATCGCCGTTCAGCGCTTCTTCGAGAGCGCGCACGCTGGATTCGCGACCCACAACAAACGGGGTCATCATGTAGGGGAAGATCACCATATCCCGAATGGGCATCATCGGGAGTTTGCGAAGATCGTTTTTCTCTTTTACTTCTTTGGATTGGGTCACATCATCCCTTTCGCTCTGTCGCGTGCACAGTTGGAGTTCTATCCCTGTTAGATGAACTGTAACTCATCTCGACTCAAGAGGGAACAAAACGGGTGCGCTTTTGGTAACGCGTAAGAAAAGAGAAACCCCGCACTTTTCCATTGCAGCGGGCGCGATGCCAGCGTGTTGAAGAGAAGCGCGGGGTCTTTCTGTCTGCTAAGAATTCAGCCTGCCTTTTCGAGCATGGTGATGGAGAGATCGCGTTTCTTGACCATTTCAGCGGTGATCTCTAATTCTTTGACTTTCTTGTTGCTGGGAAGGTGATACATCAAATCAAGCATCAGTTCCTCGAGAATCATGCGCAGACCGCGCGCGCCGACTCTACGGTGCAGCGCTTCCTGTGCAATGGACTTCGATGCTTCTTCTGTGAAAAGCAGTCGAACGCCTTCATATTCAAAGAGTTTCTGGTACTGCTTGAGGATCGCGTTGCGCGGCTTGGTGAGAATCTCGACCAGCGCGACTTCATCGAGCTCATCGAGAATGCCGATGACCGGGAGGCGTCCGACAAATTCGGGGATGAGACCGAATTTGATCAGATCCTGTGGCTCAGCCTGGCGGAGAAGCTCGGCATCGCGCTGCGCGCGAACGGACCCAGCCTGCTCAGCCTGATCCTTCTCCTTCTCCGTAAGCGTCTTGAAGCCAAGAGCCTTCTTCCCGACGCGGCGCCCGACGACGCGCTCCAACCCGACAAAGGCACCACCGCAGATGAAAAGAATATTGGTAGTGTCAACGGGCGTGAATTCCTGGTGCGGATGTTTGCGGCCACCCTGCGGCGGCACGTTGGCAACGGTGCCTTCGAGAATTTTGAGCAGTGCCTGCTGCACGCCTTCACCGGATACATCGCGGGTGATGGAGGGGTTCTCGTCCTTGCGTCCGATCTTGTCGATTTCGTCGATGTAGATGATGCCGGTCTGCGCGCGGGCTACATCGCCGTCTGCGGCCTGAAGCAGCTTGAGGATGATGTTCTCGACATCTTCGCCGACATATCCCGCTTCCGTCAGAGTAGTGGCGTCCACGATGGCGAATGGAACGTCGAGCATCTTGGCCAGGGTGTGGGCAAGCAGGGTTTTGCCGCTGCCGGTGGGACCGACCAGCAGGATATTCGATTTTGCGAGCTCTACATCGTTGCCGCGCGTCCGGTTCATCTGGATGCGCTTGTAATGGTTGTAGACGGCGACGGCGAGCTTCTTCTTGGTCTGGTCCTGCCCGATGACATATTCGTCGAGGAAGGCGCGGACTTCAAGCGGCTTGGGAAGATGCGCGGGCGCAGCGCCGGCCTGGGCTTCGCTGCGGTCGTCTTCGAGGATAGAGTTGCAGACGGCGACGCACTCGTCGCAGATGTACGCGCGCGGGTAATCGCTGGGCGAAGAAATCAGTTTAGCGACTGCGTCCTGCGATTTATGGCAGAACGAGCAGCGAAGAGCGTCGTCGGATCCCGTGCGCGTTTTCATCGTTGTGCTGCTCCAAACAACTCGTTAGTCCGCCGCGACGTTGAGTTTTGAATCCGGAGCCTGCCCGGAGACTTCGTCGACAATGCCGTATTCCCTGGCCTGTGCGGCGTTCATGATAAAGTCGCGCTCTACGTCGCGTTCAATGCGTTCCAGCGTTTGTCCTGTGTGCTTGGACATCAGGGTATTGGTAATTTCACGGATGCGCAGAATTTCGCGCGCATGGATATCAATATCGGTCGCTTGACCGGAAAGTCCACCCATGGAGGGCTGGTGGATCAGAATGCGCGAGTTCGGCAGGGCGAAACGTTTGCCCTTTGTTCCCGACATGAGTAGGAATGCTCCCATGCTGGCCGCCTGACCGATGCAGTAAGTCACCACATCGTTCCTTATGTATTGCATTGTGTCATAGATGGCCAGTCCAGCGGTAATCGAACCGCCGGGGGAGTTAATGTACAACTGGATATCCTTCTCCGGATCTTCGGCGGAGAGAAAAAGCATTTGAGCGATGACAAGATTGGCGATCATGTCGTCAATCGGCGTTCCTAGAAAGATGATGTTGTCGCGAAGCAGACGGGAATAGATGTCGTAGGCGCGTTCGCCACGATTCGTCTGCTCAATGACCATTGGGACCAGTGCCATACTGCTCTCACTCCCCGGAGCCGCTTAGGATCTCCGTTTTAAGGATAGTGCGGAGGTGGGGCCGGTGCGTTTCTCGCGATTCACCGGCCAGAACGTAAACGTTTATGAGGCAAGCTTTTCGTAAAGCAGGCTGCCTGTTTTTTCTCTGCGAAGTTGTTCACGGATTCTAGCGAGACTGCCGTCCTCCGTCAAACGATGACGCAAAGTGTCGAGTGGCTCGCGCGACTGCAGCGAGAGAATTTCCAGCTCGCGATCTACTTCTGCGTCCGTAACCTCAATTTTTTCCTCGTCCGCAATGCGGTCAAGCAACAGAGAACCCTTCACTTCATTGACGGCCGAATCATGCTGCGCCTCGCGCAGACGGTTGAAGTCGAGCTTGCGCATGTCTTCCGTACGCATGCCCTGCTGCGCCAAGGCGCGCAGACCGCGATCGAGGCGGGCATCCACCTGCTGCTGCACGAGCGACTCAGGAACGGGGAATTGATACTTTGCGATCAATGCCTCGACAATTTTGTCCCGCGTCTCGCCTTCAAGCTTGCGTTTCTTGTCGCTTGCAAGATGATCCTTCAACTTCTGCTTGAAGTCTTCGATGCCTTCGTATTCGCCGAGCTCTTTGGCGAATTCGTCGGTCAGCTCAGGCTGAATCTTCTTCTTGATGGCCTTGACTTCGACATCGTAGGAGATGGTTTTGCCGGCGAGACGGCGCTCGCCGAAATCTTCCGGATAGCTGACTTCGAATTTGAGCTGCTGGCCGGGCTTCGATCCGCGCAACGCTTCATTGAAGGCAGGCAGCGTGTTCTGGCCGCCAACTTCGATCATGACATCGTCACCGGTAACGGGCTGCTGCTCGGCTTCGGCTGTTTCGCCTTCACCCTTGAATTCTCCGCGGAAGGTGATTTGCGCCCAGTCGCCGTCGGCGAGAGGACGATCTTCCGTAACCGGCTCCATGGTGGAACGGGAATCGCGGATGCGCTCGAGCTCGGCGTCCGCTTCAGCGTCGGTGAGGTCGGTGTCAGGCTTCGGGACTTTCACGTCCTGATATCCGTCGACCGAGAAGGCGGGCAATATTTCGAAGACGGCCTTGAACTTGAGCGGCTGTCCATCTTCCAGCTGAAGGTCGGTGACCTGGGGCTGCGAGATCGGCTTCAGCTCTGCCTTATCAATTGCTTCGCGGAAATGTGTGGGCAGCACCGACTCGACGACATCCTGACGGATGCCGTCATGAAAGCGCGTGCGGATGAGCGATTCGGGTACTTTCCCGGCGCGGAATCCAGGAATGCGGGCCTGTTTCTGATAACGCTTCGTCACCGTGCGGAATGCGCGCGATACCTCGTCGGCAGGAATTTCAATTTCCACTTCGCGGGTGCATTCGGGATTCAGGCTGGGACCGTGCTGATGATGTTCGTGGCCATGCTCGTGATCATGATGATGGTCGTGGTCGTGGCCATGCTCCGGTTGCGCGGAAGCAGTACTGGCCTCGGGATTCGGAGTTGTTTCTAATGTGTCTGCTGAACTCAACGTAATGCCTTCCAAATGTCGTCGCTCAAGTGCAGAAAAGGGCAGTTTTCAAGGGGGTCTGTGGCACCTGTGATGCAGCCCTGTGATGCAACATAGAACGGTCTCTTCTTATGGTATGTGGCTTTCCAAAGAAGATCAAACGGGGCTAGGCGCCCGGCGACACGCGCCCTTCGGGCGCCAGGGCTGTGCATGCGGTTGTGGTGCGCCTTTCAAGCGCGATCCTGATGGATCGCCTCTGCACTTATGGTGGATAAGGGATCAAGCTCAAAAGGGAAAGCATGGACAAGAAAGTAATGGCCGAGGCCACCCCAAGTAGCATAGACATGCTGGAACAACACTTTGGATGTTGGCCTAGTTTTCATGATGCTGAGTTGCTTGAAATCCATCTAGCCCGAAAAGGGCAGTCGCATCTTGTTGTGCGGTTGGCAGAAAATCCAAACTATAAAAATCGCCCTGATCTCAAATTCATTTTTAATAACGTATCCGATCTAGAACTTGATGACTTTAGCAGTCAAAATATTTTATTTGATATGCATCTTGAAGAGAGTGAAGGCAGGTGGAAGCTATTGCTTTCACCCTCTTATGGGATCGGTGGCTACGTTGTAGCAGAGGACATTACGATCATGGCTCTGCCAGGAAGCTGAAGGTCTAGCGGACGCTTCATGTCTCAGCTTGCAGTGGTTTTCGCACGTGGCTCACAAAACGAGGATGCGCAGCACCGTAAAGTTGATAGTTGTTACGGGCCTCGGTGAGGCTTAACTCGCCGTTGACCGTTCCCCGGATGACATCCGCGTCACTGTCGTCCTGTCCGTCATCCTGCCACCAGCAGACCGGGCAGAGGCCGAGCGAATCAGGAAGATCGAGAGTTTTGAAACCGCAGCAGAGACAGCGCACACGCGCAAGTGTTGCCATATAGTTTAAGACGCGATTTTTAGGACTGAGTCGCGCAAAAATTTTTGAATGGCGTTGATCTGGCTTCTGCAGCCTGATGTTGCAGAAGCTGTGAATCAAGGCGGACGCTTTGCATCCGCCTCGTAGGACGATCCAGAACTACTTTGCTGGAGGCGGTGTGAACAGCGCCAGCTTGCACTTCCAGGTAACGGACTGACCAGGTTTTAGCGTGACCATGCCTGTGTCCATGCCGTGCCATTCTTTGCCCCAGGGGTCGCCGAAGTTGAACTGCTCTTCGACAGCGACGAAGGTCTTATCGGGCGGAGCGTAGGTCTGCACGGTTTTGATAAGTGGCGATTCGCCTTCGACATGTATGCCGTAGTTTGCACTGGGATCAGTGATATCGACCACGACCGCGCCATCGGTGCGCTTGAGTTGCGAGAAATTATCGTCGAGGAAGCTGTCCCGGAGCGGCACACCGCCAGGTGTATTGAAGTCATACTTTGTGCCCTTGACCGGAATGAGTTTGCCAGTGGGGAAAACGTCGTCATAGTTATTGACTTCCGCTAGCTGCGCTGCGGGAACGTGAAGCAGCGCGTGTTCGCGATCGCCGCTGGGAATAGCGAAATAAGGATGCCATCCGATGGACATCGGTTCCGGTTCGGTGCCGACATTCTTTGCGGTGATGGTTGCTTCGACGCCGTCACCATTCAGCGCGATGCTGAAGTTCAGATCGGTCTGCGAGAGCCAGTAGCCGCCGAAGTTGCCCGCGTGAATGACGCCAGTCACAGTTTGGCCGTCTGCAGTGGTTTCAGTTTTTACATCTTCTGCTTTGCTCGTCAGAATAAGGCCGTGTATGGCGTGCTTTTCTGCTCCTGGTTTTTTACCGGCAAAATTTGCGGGCAGCGTGAGGGGCTTGCCATTCCATTCCGTCGTGATGGTTTTGCCATCGTCGGAAAGCTTGCCGCGAATCCGGTTGGGATAGGGCACGAGAAATGCGCCGCCGAAAGAAAAGCTCGCGTTGCCATTCGCATCGAGTGGGCCGCCGTTGAGTTTTGCGGCTGCATCTTCAATCGAGGGCGAGGCCAGTACCTGCACCTCTCCTTTGCCGGGGATGTTGGCCGTGATCTGGAAGAGATTCATGCCGCGTCCGGGAAAGATTGTTGCAGAGAGAAATTCAGGCTTGGCCCCATTGGATGTAGCCTTGCGTTGCAGATGGACGATATCTTCTCCGCCAATTTGCGTGACAGCTGCGGCGGGCTGGGCTGCGTTTTCCGGCTGCGGTGTAGGAGCAGGCTTGTTGCAGCCAGCAAAGGGAAGCAGCGCCGCTGCAGCCATGGCCAGCAAATAGCGTTCGTAACGAACAGACATAGATAGAGACCTCATGCGAATTGCGAAATAGGAAACGCTGCTTCGCCATAATCCAGGGAAACAAGCGCCCCCATTCTACGTGATGAGAGCTGGAAGTAGAATCTTGGTGTGCCCCGAAAACAACTCTCTGCCAAAGATGCGCTGGCCGCGCTCAATGCGCGCATCATCGATTGCAATCGCTGTGCGCGCCTGAGAATTTACTGTGCCGAGGTTGCGGTAAAGAAGCGCCGCGCTTATATGGACTGGGAGTATTGGGGGCGACCGGTGCCCTCGTTTGGCGATCCGCAGGCGCGGATTCTGCTTCTGGGACTTGCGCCGGGAGCACATGGATCAAACCGCACTGGGCGTCCTTTCACTGGCGACGGCTCGGGCGATTTTCTTTATCCAGTACTGTATGAGGCGGGATTTGCTTCGCAGGCGCGGGCTACGTCGCGCGATGATGGCATGAAGCTCTACGACGCGCAAATCACGAGTGTGGTCCGCTGCGCGCCTCCGGACAACAAGCCTCTGCCGGAAGAGCTGGTGCAGTGCTCGTCCTATCTGGATGAGGAAATTGCCGCGCTGACGCGGCTCCGCGTTGTCGTTTGCCTGGGGAAGATTGCCTTCGATGGATATGTGGCGCACCTGATCCGCACGCGGCAGATTGAAAAGCGCGGAGGTCTTCAGTTCGGGCACGCCGCGGAATACAAGTTGGCGGACAATCGCTGGCTGCTGGCGAGCTATCATCCGTCGCTGCAAAACACGAATACAGGAAAGTTGACGAAGGCGATGTTCTTGAAGATATTTATCCGCGCCCGCGCTCTTGCAGAAGCGAAATGAGCAGAGCCGGCGTCGCTTTCGGCAACTTGTTGTTGGCCCGGATGGGAAATCGGAACCTTGCGATTGACTATTTACTGCCTTGCTGGGGACATCTTTCCGCGGCCCAACAGGCATCTCCCGATGAGGACAACTGTAAGGTTTTCAGGAGGGAAGCGATGTTGATCGATGTACTGATTGTGATCTTGCTGCTGATGCTGATTGGCGCATTTCCATCATGGCCGTACAGCCGTAATTGGGGATATTACCCGACCGGAGGCATCGGTCTCATCTTGCTCATCGTGATCATACTGCTTCTGCTGAATGTGGTTTGAGCGCGGTTGTTATTTCTGGAGCGGGAGACCGGGATCGAACCGGCGACATTCAGCTTGGGAAGCTGACGTTCTGCCACTGAACTACTCCCGCGCTTTCAATTCAAGCGGTTGCACTGCTTGAATGCGCTTACTATCCAACTATACTATCCATTTTGATAATCGTCACAAGCGCGGTAAGTGCGATCGAGTATTTCCGACGAGACCTCAAACGCACTGTTGATCAACTTCGTCATGCGGACAACGATGCACAAACGCCTCCCTTGTGGGAGGCGTTTGATTTGCGGGTTGTTGGCGTCTTAGATGGATTGGTTCAGCACTCGGTTCAGGCGCTGGACGAAGGTGGCTGGGTCTTTCAGCGGTACGCCTTCGAGTAGCAGTGCCTGGTCGAAGAGGAGCCAGGCGGCGTCTTCTACCTTGCTGTTGCTGGGGTCGGCGAGAAGCTTTTTGATGATCTCGTGATCGGGGTTGATCTCGAGAGTGGGTTGCAGCTCGGGCAGGTTCTTCTGGCCCATGGCCTGCATCATCTGGCGCATGCGGGCTGAGGGCTCGTCCTCGTCCGAGACGATGACGGAGGGGCTGTCGGCGAGGCGCGATGAGGCGCGCACCTCTTTGACTGCCTCGCCGATCGTGGCCTTGATCTTCTCGAGCAGGGGCTTGAGCTCTTCAGACTTCTCGGATGTGGATTCGTCCTTGAGGTCGTCGCCAGTGGTGGACTTGTTGACGGCCTTGAGATCGATGTCGCCGTACTTGGTGATGGTCGAGAAGACGATCTCGTCGATGTCGTCGTCGAGAATGAGGACCTCGATGCCTTTCTTCTTGTAGATCTCCAGCAGGGGCGAGTTGCGAAGCATGGACTCGGAGCCGCCGGTGATGTAGTAGAGCGCCTTCTGCTCGGGCTGCATGCGTTCCTTGGCCTCGGCAAACGAGGTGAGGCCTTCCACTTTCGTGGACTTGAAGCGGACGAGGTCGAGCAGCGTCTCGCGGTTGGCGAAGTCGCCGTAGAGACCCTCCTTGAGCGGACGGTTGTACTCGGCGATGAACTGCGAATATTTCTCGGGATCGTTGGCGGCGATGGTCTTCAGTTCGCCGAGGATCTTTTTGACGCTGGCAGTCTTGATGCTGGCGAGCACCTTGTTCTGCTGCAGGATCTCGCGCGAGACGTTGAGTGGAAGGTCTTCGGAGTCGATGATGCCGCGGACGAAGCGGAGGTACTGCGGGAGAAGGTCCTTGGAGTCGTCTGTGATGAAGACGCGCTTGACGTAGAGCTTCACGCCACCCTTGTAGTCGGCTTGATAGAGATCGAGCGGAGCCTTGGCGGGAATGTAGAAGAGGGTGGTGTACTCGAGTGTGCCTTCGGCGCGGGTGTGGAACCAGAAGAGCGGGTCTTCCCAGTCGCCGGTGAGTGATTTGTAGAACTCCTTGTAGTCCTCATCCTTGAGTTCGGACTTCGAACGCTGCCACATCGCGCTAGCGGTGTTGATCTGCTCGGTAACGCGAGTCTTGATGGACTCCTTCTTCTCAGCATTCCATTCGCTCTTGTCATAGGTGAGGAAGATGGGGAAGGCGATGTGGTTGGAGTACTTTTTGACGATCTCCTGCAGGCGCCAACTGTTGGCATATTGGGCGCCTTCGTCGTTGAAGTGGATGAGGACGGTGGTTCCGGCGCTCTTGCGGGCATCGGTGCCGGAGACTTCTTCGATGTCGAAGCCTGTTTTGCCGTCGCTGGTCCACTTATATGACGTCTCTTCGCCGGCCTTGCGCGAGATGACCTCAACCTTGTCGGCGACCATGAAGACGGAGTAAAAGCCGACGCCGAACTGGCCGATGAGGTTCGAGTCCTTACGTGCGTCGCCGGATAGCTGTGCCAGGAAGTTTTTGGTACCGGAGCGGGCGATGGTGCCGAGGTGGGAGATGAGATCTTCCTCATTCATGCCGATGCCGGTGTCGGAGATGGTGAGGGTCTTCTTCTCTTCGTTGAGCTCGAGGTCGATGCGCGGCGAGTCGATGCCATTGCCGACGAGGGCCTTGTACGTGTCTTCGGTGAGGGTGAGGTGGCGTAGTTTGTCGAGCGCATCGGAGGAGTTGGAGATGAGCTCGCGGAGAAAGATCTCCGGGTGAGAGTAGAGAGAGTGAACGATCAGCTGCAGGAGCTGGGAGACTTCGGTCTGGAATTGTTGCTTGGACATAGCTCTCTTAATGATGACTTTTTAGTTTCAATAAAATTAACGACCCATAATCAGGGGTCGATGGTTCAACGAATGGATTGGACAAGTGCTCTACCTGATGTAGAAGGCAGCCGAGTTTTCGGAAAGCGAGTCAATCAGGCGGATAGCCTTCATATGAACAACCTTATCCCGATCCTCAAGGATATCAGGAAGGCAAATGATTTTGAAACGGATCGATGTATCGACGAACAGAATGGATTTGGCGCCTCGCGGCGCTTAATTCTGGTGGAAGCCGGTTTCCGTAAAGCGTCATTGCCAACGGTTGCGGCGTTTCCGTGAATGCCAGCGCAGACGGAGATGGTTGAACCAGCGACTGCGTATTGTTTCTTTGGACAGCAGAACGGGGCGGGCCAGGTAGTATCCCTGGAACAGATGGAAGCCTTCTTCGAGAGCTGAGCGAAACTGCTCGCGCGTCTCGATCTTTTCAGCGATAAGCCGGACGGGCTTTTTCGCGAGATATTCCACCATTTCCTTTCTCTGATCTTTTTCGCAGAGCTGAAAGTCGATTTTGACGTAGTCAGCTAATGCAAGGAGGCCGCTGTCGTCGACAGCGAGCTGGAAGTCGTCGAGCGCGATGTTGTGGCCAAAGGCTTTTAGCCGGCGGCAGGCGTCGACTACCCATTCATCCACCAGAACTGTTTCGAGCACTTCAACCACGATCCGTACCGGCAGCAGGGCCATCAGATCACCGGCCAGATCTTCGCGCGTGCAATTGAGAAATACCGGCTTACCCGCCGTGAGCCGGTCGAGGTCGTCCAGCAGCCAATCTGTCACGATGCGATGCGTCGCATGGCGTGAATCGCCTGTAAAGCGGTTGTTGTAGGTAGACCGGCTTAGGGCTTCGTAGCCATAGATATCTCCCTGTCGATTGAAGATTGGCTGGAGGCCCAGGAAGCGTGATCTACCGGGAACGGATGGGACGCGACCCTCGATCCAGTCGCCCAGGCGACTGGCTGCTGTGTATGGCCGCTGCACTGGGCTTAAAGTGTCCAACCAGACTCCTCTCTAATCATCGAATCATCGGCACAATCGGGAAAAAGAACAAAGTGATACGGTTCCTCTGACCCACGAAGGAGTTTGGCAAAAAAGATGTTCCCTCTCAGTCACTGCTCTCAGCCGGGGACGTGGTTGCGCCCCGGAAGGATCAGGCTATCCATCCTGATCACTGAAACAGAGAGGGAACGTCGGTCGGGGGAGGAGGCCGTTAGACGTTTCCCTGCTGATGAAGTTTTACCCGGCATGCGAGCTTGTCCTCGTCTCTATCATCGACCGGGGTAGAACCGTCTGGATGTGATAGCAACACTCCGTCGTACTGTGCCGCAATGTTCGGAACTGTTTGTTTGCGTACCAACAGCGACTCTGTTTATTTTCATGGGATTACACAGGGCATCCGTGGATGTTTGCCGTACCGTTTGCTGTGATACATTCCACTCAGACGCTTGATTTGAGGAGGAATGCCTGCAATTGGTCCATTCTCGAAGCCGGAAGAGCTGGGTCCGGAACGTGCGGATCAGGTCCGGCATCATCTAGCAGACGTGCTCACGAGCCCCGCGTTCGCCGGGAGCAAGCGTGCCCAGGACTTCCTGCAGCTGATTGTGGAGCACGCCCTGGCTGGTCGCCTGGACAACCTGCGCGAGCGCATGATCGGCGCGGAAATGTTCGGGCGCCCCATCGACTATGACACGGCCAACGACGCTGTAGTGCGGGTGAAGGCGACTGAAGTCCGCAAGAAGCTCGGACAGTATTACCGGGAAGCGGCAGAGCCGCCGGGCATCCGCATTGAGCTTCTGGCTGGATCGTACGTTCCGAAGTTCTACTTCGAGACCCCAGAGGTTGCCTCCGAGCCTGCTGCGGTCCCGGCTGCGGAAACGCTCCCGCAAGACGCGGCAAAGCCTGAACATCACTTTCCACGCTGGGTCATTCTCTCGCTCGCTGCTACAGCGGCTGTTCTGGCGGTTGCGATTTACGCCGGCTTCCGCTTCTGGCGGCACGGAGGCGTGCCGGACTCTTCGATTCGAAAGATCGCGGTTCTTCCCCTTGAGAATCTTACTGGCGACCCGCACCAGGATTACTTTGCTGACGGCATCACCGATGAGTTGATTTCAGACCTGGGGCAGGTTTCCGCTTTGCGCGTCATCTCCCGGACCTCGACAACGACCTATAGGAATACAAAGAAAACGCTGCCCGAAATCGCGCGAGAACTGTCAGTGGACGCAGTCGTCGAAGGATCGGTACTGCGCGACGGCAACGAGGTGCGCATTACCGCACAGCTCATCGACGCGCGCACGGACGAACATCTATGGGCGCGCAGTTATGTGCGCGACCTGACCAACGTGCTCGCACTGCAGGGCGAGGTCGCGCAGTCCATTGCTGACGAGATCAGCGTCAACGTGACACCGCAGGAACAGGCGCGGCTGGCGCGTCCGCGCTCGGTCAGAAATGAGGCGCAGGACTTTTACCTGCTGGGCCTTCATTCTCTGACTACCGGGGATCCACAAAAAGCAACTGGCTACATGCAGCGGGCCATTGAAGAGGACCCCGACTACGCACCTGCCTACGCTGGACTGGCAAACGCTTACGGCTGGCTCGGCGAAGCGGGCTGGATGTCGTATTCGGAGGCATTTTCAAAACAGAAGGCTGCCGCCGTGAATGCGATCGAACTCGATGATGCTTTCCCTCAGGGCCACGCTGAGCTTGCCTCTGCAGTTCTGAATCTGAGCTGGGACTGGGCGACCTGCGAACGGGAGATGAAGCGCACGCTCGAGCTGAATATGAGCTCCGCGTCCACGCACGCGGCTTATGGCAACTACCTGATACGCGTCGGCAGGTTAGAGGACGCAATCGAGCAGCTGAAACAGCTTCTGGAACTCGATCCTGTGTCGAGCCGTTCCTTGATGAGCAGCGGGTTCGCGTATTACTATGCGCGGCGATATGACGAAGCATTGGTTCAGATTCAAAGGGCGAACGCGATGGGCCCCAATCCTCTGGAAACGATCTTTCCGCTCGGCGTAATTTATGTCGAAAAAGGGATGTATCAGCAGGCGCTTGAGCAATTTCGTCAACTCGGAGGTCGGCCCCATGCCATAGGCCACGCCGGGAATGCGTACGCCCGTATGGGACGTCCCGACGAGGCGCTCGCGAGGGTCCGGCAGCTGGAGGAACAAGTGCAGAAGGATGGTGTGGGCCGATACGAGATCGCACTGATCTACGCTGGGCTCGGGTTAAAGGATGAGGCTTTTGCGTGGCTGGAAAAATCCTTTTCCGCGCGCGATAAGGGACTCACCTATCTCAAAATCGATCCCTGCCTCGATCCGTTGCGCTCCGATTCGCGCTTCCAGGATCTGTTGCGCCGTGTTGGATTCCCTGAAACCTAGCAGCCCGAAATGCCGAGCCGGCAGTCCAAGTGCATTGCGTCTCCGGATTCTTCGCCGAAGTCAATCGCTCAGACATAAGATACGGGCATTCCATGGAATGCCCGTATAGAAACAGAGGAAACATCCTTTAGGAAATAGCCTTCCTATATAACTCCACAAGTCCGGTACCAAAATAGGGAGACGTATTCGTTGTTGCTCCTCCACGGGAGGTCAACCCATTCACATAATAGCCACCGCTTATCTTGACCCACCAGGGACCACCGCTAGCTCCTTGAGAAAGGATACTGCCTACAGTATAGTGCTGATAACTTACTCCTTTTAAATAGTCTCCCATGCTCCGCCACATAACTTTTCCGTTGAAGTCATAACCCCCGAGAGGCTGCCCCGGGTATCCAATGGATGTGTAGACTGAGCGCTCTTGGAATTGAATATTTGCGGCAATGGGAAGCGGGGGGAGATGCATCGGTTGATCTGTAATGCACACGGCAAGGTCATACATCGTTGTGCCTCCTCCGTCCATCCACGCAGTATATGGACTCTCTTAATCCGGTAAGTTCCAGCAGATCGCCCGTCATTGTACTGAGGCCTAAAGAGGACATCGCTTGACCAATCTCTTTCCTCAATGGATGTCCACGGCTCTCCACTCTCTTTATCGCAAACATTACTCGCGGCAGTAATAAGGCCTGTAGGACTCACTGCCCACGCAGTACCAAAGTATGACTTGCCTCTCCATTGAAAGTTAAGCCGACCGACACCCTCAAACGGCGAAGCGTCTAGAGCTTGTACTCGTTCAGACGTTGTAACGACAGCCGGAGTAGAGAAAAATGGCTCCGGAGCAGACTTCAACAATTCGCCATTTGTCGAGGCAGGAGCGTCGGGTCGAGTGGGAAATGGCTTAGGTTCTGCCTGCGCGATTTCCTGAATGCTGGGAAGACCTAGTTCTAGGGTTGGGACTGCAAGGTCATGAGTAATGATGTCGAGGGGGGATTCTGCAGATGACATGTACACCTCCACGCCCAGGAGCGAGCGATCTAGTAGTTACGTGTGTTGAATTTCAAGGAAGAAGCACTATTGGCTCAAAGAGTGTAAGCGCCGGTAGTGGAAGATGGCGATTCAGTGCGTGGAAGAATACGCACTAGAAATAAGCAATTAGGGAACACTCCGGAGAATATAGATGTTCCACCTGCGGGGAGGAAGATGACGGAGGTAACTTGATAGCCCGGCGGTTCAGCAGTCTTCCAGAATGGGTATGGAGCTTTTGAAGTCAAAGGTTACGGATTTGAACAGGCTCAGAACATCGTTTCCGAGGAGGCCTTCTGCGTCAGCGAATTGGAAGTCTCCAACAAATGCGCTTCAGCGTTGAAACCAGCCTCCGCGAAAGCAGTGTGACAGTTGAACCAGTGTCTAAGAGTAAGGTCGTACCCTTGCTATGCACCCGCGCCTTAATGTGAGTCAAGCCATCACGCTGCTGAAACAGGAGCCTGTGCTCCCCACTAGAAGTGGGAGAGAAGGCTCTTGTCCAGATGCTGGCCACGACAAACTGAGGATGGCCAGCAATCCGACGGTGCAATCATGGCGCGTCGAATCGGCATGGTTCACCTGCGTAGAAGCCTCAGTAATCCCAGGGGCTCCTGACCCTCTGCTGTTTCTCTCGTTGGCTTTTCATGGATGCCGTTCTCGCGTGTCGCATGGATCTGCCCTCTCCCAGCGATGGTCCCTGTGGCGCTGATCGCAGAGCGGCTGGAAATAGTTTTCGAAGGACCAGCGCGCAACACGACGGCCCATTATCCGCGAGACATTGTCAGTGTGGCGATAGTGAATTCCTGAGAATACGCGTGCATCAACGACCTCGTCCTCAGCCTGCGAGAAGCGGTAGAACGTGCGCGTCTTCTGTTGTGCCAGCGCGGTCGTCGAGGTCATCTCGAAATACAGCACATCGGTGTCGAAGAAGAGCCGGAGCGCATAGGAAATCGCGCCACTGATTGTGGCGTGACCCGAGGGGTATTCAGGGAAATTAGGCGTGTTGATAAGCGGCTGCCAGTCTGGATCGACATTGGTAGACGGATTGTCGTCCTGATCGCCCAGGCGAATGGCGGTGATTGGCCGCCAGAAGGTGTAATGATATTTGCCATCCCAGCAGGCGATCTGGGCATCGGCTAGCGCCGTATCCGCCAAGGCAAACATGCGAGCCGAGTCGCCGATGTCGTTGAGGTACCTGGTGGAGAGATAGCGCAAGGCGTTTTGCCACAGTATCGGCCCACTGTCGGCCCAGAAGTAGCTCATATCCGTCTGCTCAGGAGTACGCGTGGTGCTTGTGAGGGAGCCCACGGATTGTATTTCGTTATAGTCTGTCGCCCATTTTTCGCTGGAAAGATCAGGCGGCGGCCCAACGCGAAATTGCGAGTCGGTCCTCATCGTGAACGGCGTTACATGTGCTACCCAGGGAGTGAGTCCCGGCGCAAGTGAAGGCGGCGGCCCGGGCAGGAGTGACGGCGTGGGTCTCCACTGGCCGATTGCATCACTGCCAAGGAAGGGTGGCGGGTTAGGAGGATTACGTCCGTCGTTCGAGCGCAGCGTCAGTATTGCAGCCGCAGCCTGGGTGCCTACCTTCGTTCCCGGATCAGAGGAATCAATCCAGTTCGCCGTCAAAAAGTTCTCATACTCCGCGTCCAATGTTGCGCTTTGCATGGGGAAGAGTCCTACCAGCACGTCGTGACCGGCCTTGGCCGCTGCGGCGCTCAGCGAACCCTTCGCGTGACGAATAAAGGCGTGATACGGACGGTACCGGCGGTCAATCGATTCGACGGCGTCGTAGATCGCCAGGTGGACGATGGCAAAATCCAGAGCCGCAACAGGCGGCGGATCTCCGGCGGTTTTCACCGCCTTCTCGGCAATCTCGTTCCAGGCGGTGATTGGATCCTGCGCTCTGGCGTCTCTTACGAAGGCACACGCGAGGATTGTTACAGCGATCCCCAGTGGAATCATCTTGTTCATCCTTTTCATCCTTTTCATCGTCATCCCTCCTAAATTCCTGGTTGTTGCTTGACCTTCCTGATGATCGTGGTCTGGGAATCCAGACTTCCTTCCCGTCAGGACCGCCCATCGAATGCGCTCAAGATTGCTTCAACTACAGTGCGAAGTCGTTGTTTTCCGAGTTATGCTTTTGTGAGGTTTTCCTGAGGTTCTGCGGGGAGCGATGGCAAGCTACCGGTTCCTTGAATTCGAACTGAGTGAGGAAGATTTCACCCTGAGCCGACGAAGCCAGCGCATCGCACTGGAACCAAAGAGCTTGCGCGTGCTGACATTGCTGGTCAACCGGGCCGGGCACCTGGTGGACAAGCAGGAACTGCTGGAATCCGTCTGGCCAAACACCTTCGTCGAAGAAAACACGCTAACCCGGACGGTCGGCATCCTGCGGCGTGAACTGGGCGACAGCAGCCGGGATTCGAAGATCATCGAAACAGTCCCCACCCGGGGCTACCGCTTCATCGCGCCTGTCGAAATGCTGCCGGGGCAGGCTCCGAACTCTCTTCCGGAGCAGAACGGAAACGCGACCGCGGTTCTGCAATCAAGTCCGGCAGTTTTGCCAACCGATAAACCCAGGACTCCAAAGCTCCGATGGCTTCTGCCGATTGCCTGCCTGATCCTGATCGCCATCACCCCTTTATGGTTCCGGCACCACCACCTGCAGGCAGCCCCGATCCGCTCGCTTGCCGTGTTACCCCTCAACGATCTGTCTCCGGGCACGAGGGAAGAATATTTTGCAGACGGAATGACCGATGAGCTGATTACCGAGATGGCGCGAATTCCCGGCCTGCGCATCGTCTCGCGGACATCCGTGATGCAGGTCAAGGGCACGCAGAAACCGCTGGCCCAGATCGCGCGCGAACTCAATGTCGATGCCGTTGTCGAAGGATCGGTTGTGCGATCTGGGGATCGTGTGCGCATCACAGCCCAGCTGATCGACACCCGGAGCGACAAGCATCTCTGGGCACAGTCCTTCGAAGGGCCGCTCGGCGATGTCCTCACTCTGCAGGACGATGTCGCGCGAGAGATCGCGTCTCAAACCAGAACTGTACTCACCCCTGCTGCGCGAGCCGAACTTTCGAGCGCAAAGCACATTGATCCGGAGGCACATGACGCTTACCTCAAGGGCCGCTATTACTGGAACAAGCGGACTGGCGACGGCCTGCAGCAGGGGTCGATTTACTTCCAACAAGCAATAGAAAAAGACCCTGCCTACGCTGCAGCCTACTCCGGACTAGCGGATTGCAATAGCGGACTGGCCTGGCACGGTTTCGTGTCTCCTGACGAAGCCCTTCCGAAGGCCCATTCAGCGGCGCTCAAAGCGATTGAACTTGATCCACAGTCCGCTGAGGCCCATGCCTCGTTGGCTCTGCTTCTTGACCACAGATGGGATTGGCCTGGATCAGAGGCTGAGTTCAAACGCGCGCTGCAGTTGGATTCTCAAAATGCAAATGCGCATCATTGGTATGGAGACTATCTGTCGATAAAGGGGCGGCACGATGAGGCGCTGTTCCAGGCAAGACAGGCATTAGAACTCGATCCGCTCAACCTCATGATCGGCACCTGGGTAGCACTGCGTTACTATCTCGCGCGCAGATATGACCTTGCAATTGAGCAGAGCCGGAAAACACTTGCTTTGGACCCAAACTTCGCAGCAGCTCATTTGCTGCTCGGTGACAGCTACGTGCAGGCAGGGTTGCACAAACAAGGTCTCTCTGAACTACAGCTGGCGGCCAGGCTTTCTGGAGGCAGCCCGCTCTATCTGGCTCAGGTGGCAGTCGCTCAGGCTGTGGCGGGGAAGCAGGCTGAAGCCCTTCGGATTGTTGCTCAGCTGCAAAAGACTTCTCGCGAGCGCTATGTGTCACCCTATGGGTTTGCGCAAATCTATGCTGCGCTCAATAACAAAGAGCAAACCTTCAAGTGGCTCAATGCTGCCTATGAGGATCATGCCGTGTGGATGTCGTATCTCGGGGTCGATCCTGTGTTTGATCGCTTTCGCAAGGATCAGCGCTTCCAGGATTTGCTGCTGCGCGTTGGCCTGCTGCCCTGATCCGTCGGAAAGGTCGGGTTCTACGTCAATCCGGACTCTGCGTTCCTGCGTGGACCTGATGGATTGTCTCCAAGAGTTTCCCCGGAGGCGCACTCTTAAGCACGAAAGCGCTTGCCCCTGCTGCAATGGCACGCCGCAGATCGGTGTCGGAATCAAACGTAGTCAAAATGATGATGCGCGCTTCTGGAAACTCCGTCCGAATCGCAACGGCGGCGTCGATGCCGCTCATGTCCGGGAGCCTGAGATCCATGAGGGTGACATCGGGCATGTGTTCACGAAAACATTCGATCGCCTCGCGTCCGTTGGATGCTTGCGCGACCATCAGCATGTTCGGGTGGGAATTGATGACCATGGCAATCCCTTCGCGCATGCGCGGATGATCGTCGACACTGAGAACACGTATTTGGTCGTTCATAATCGCTCGGGGGTACCAGGGAATCCTAGTCTGGCGGCTATCGCGGAGCAAGGAATGAATCTCACGTTCTCACGCGTGCCACCGGCTAGTTTCAGTGCCTCCGCCGGCCACTTGGTGCCTTGCTCTTCATTTGAGACTAAGACGTTTTTGCGTATACGAGGGATGCAGGAATTGTTAGTTCGATTTCCGTACCCGAGTCGAGTCTACTCCGGACAGTCAATTTGCCGCCTGCAAGTTTTGCGCGCTCGCGCATCCCGGTCAAGCCGTAGTGTCCTTCACGTCCTCCACAATCCAGAACCTTCGGGTTGATGCCTTTTCCGTTGTCCTCGATGCGTACCAGAAGTTGCCTGTGGTCATAGCAGATTTCGACGGCAATCCGCGTCGCCCCTGAGTGCCGGAAAGCATTGCGTGTGGCCTCACTGGCAACGCGGTACACCTCGTCCCTCAAGATCGGGTGCATATCTCGCGGCTTTCCTTCGACCGTCACACGGAAGTCCACGGGGTTCTGGGCATTTTGCTCGGCCGCGAGTCTCTCTCCGACCATGGCGAGGGCATGGGCTAGGTCGTTTTGGGTGACTGTCGACGAGCGCATCCCTCGCACCGCATCCCGCCCCTCGTCGATGGCCTGCCGGCCCTCCTCCAGGAGGCCTTCCAATTTTTCGCGTGCTGCGGCTGGCCGGTCCAGGACGTAAGTCAAGGTGTAAAGCTTCATCATCAAGCCCTGAAAACTCTGCAGCAGGGTGTCGTGCAGGTCACGCGCAATGCGTTCTCGTTCCGCCAGCCGCTCTGCGAGGCGCGATTGCATTTCATGCGTGATGCTGCGGATGCGGAGACGGATCAGCCACCGCAAGATGAGAACAGCGACAAGGCCGCATAGGGCTGTAAACCACCATGTCTGGTAATAGGCCGGCGCAAGTGCGAAGCCCAGACTCGCGCCGGACTCATTCCATACGCCGTCGTTATTGCAGGCGATCACGTGAAAGCGATAATGCCCCGGAGGCAGGCTGGTGTAGAAAGCCTGCCGTCGTGTGCCAGCGTCCTGCCATTCGTTATCAACACCGTCGAGCTTGTAGCGAAATAACACGCGCTCGGGAATGGCAAGGCTCAGGGCGGTGTAATCGATCTCCAGCTTGTCTGTATGCGCAGGAAGCTTGAGGCTGTTTGGAACCGCGTAGGTTTTTCCATTCGCGAGGATCGCGGTGATCATCACGGGAGGCGGTATACGATTGCGATTTTCCTCGAGCTTCGCCGGATCGAGCCAGGCGACGCCCTTGGCTGTAGCAAACCACAGTCGGCCCTCGCGCGACTCCGCAACCGATGGCTCTGGAATCCTCTCTGCTGAGTACCCAGGAAGCCCATCCAATGCAGCGAGATGATCTGCGGAAATCGCGGAGGTCGGGTCGCCGAGCCACCTCGCCAACTCGGCAGCGGAGACATGAGTGACGCCAGAGGATCCGTTCGCCCAAAGCTCCCCGGTCTCCGTTTCCACTACGCCGGATACTCTCCCAGGCAGACCCTGATCTATCCAATGAAGAAGATAAAAATGACCCTGTGTAAACAGCTCGATTCCGCCTGATCCTCCAAGCCAGACATGGTCTCCCCGGACCGACATCGTACTCTCCGAGACGCCTCGCGCGCCGTTCGGGAATGAGAATCTCTGATAATCACTTCCGTCCCACCGGACCAGGTTGTTCGAGAATCCAAACCAGACGTTTCCAGCGTCATCACCGGTCATGGCGCCGATGATGCCGGGCCTCTTACCGAGAGTTTCGTTCTGTCTGCTCCATACGCCATGGCTGAAATGGTATGTTCCGCCAATCGCGGTAGAGATCCACGGGTCACCGTTCCGATCGACTGCGAGCGAAATGACGGGACCTGCTTCCTCTTCGGGGTAGTGAAGAGACGTTAACCCCGTTGCGGAGTACCGCCAAAGTTGGGAGTCACCTCCGCCAGCCGACCAGATCGTTCCATTGCGATCACGTCGGAGACAGACGGTGCCATGAGTCTCAGGGAAGGTCGTTATGCTGCCATCGTCGGCAACACGGGTGAGGGGCATACTCCTGTTTCCGATCCATACGGAGCCCTGATCTCCGGCTGCGACGCCAAAATCATGCTCTTCAGTCTGTGGAAGCACCAGTGCTGTAAGTGTGGTGCGTCGAAGCTGGTCGAGGCCCGCATTCATTCCCACCCATATGCTGCTCTCTCGATCGATCAACACTTTCCATGCGGTGTTGGAACTGAGTCCTTGCTCGGTTGTGAATCTTTCCCCAGGAGAATCTGCCATCGCTACGGGCGTTTGCCACCGCTCGACGTGGTCGAATCGCCGCACGCCTTTGTCGGATGTTGCCCAGAGAGAACCGTCGGCGCCGAAAGTGAAGTCTCCGAATTGAGTATTTTCTTTGCGCTCTTTGCCGGGTAAGGATGAGACGACAGGAGCACCTGCTGCGTTGGTCACGCGGCGAAGGCCATAATCGTCCGACAGCCAGATTGCGCCATCCGGTGCCTCATGGAGAAAGGCGTTGTGCGCAGGCGCGGCCAGAACGAAAGCAGCGGAGATCGCACCGGCGGCATATGGAAGGCGTTGGAACTTGGACTGTCCCCGTGGCAGAAAGAGAAGATCACCGGCAAGCGTCCTCACCCAGACGGTTCCCTTACGGTCAACCAGGATAGCTGCCGGAAAACCACCGGGGTATCCGTGTTCTGCACCAACCTGCTCACATACCGACCCTCGCATGTGAAAGAGACCAGCCGATCCTTGGATCCATAAAGCCCCATCTTGATCCTCGGCCAGCCCTTCCATTTGCAAGGCCGGAGTGCAGCGCCTGTCTGTATATACGCTCAGCCGACCATCTTTCCACAAGAGAAGTCCGGCAGCCCGCGTCTTTAGCCAGACGCCTCCGGAAGATGACAGGAAGGCCGAGTGAATCTGGCTGTTTTCTACCGCTCCGTTCGTTACTTCTTCTATGGATTGGAAGCGGACTCCGTCGAAGCGGAAGACCCCAGTCGATGTGGTGAGCCACAGATATCCATCAGCAGCTTGCTGGACATCAAAAACTGCACCAAGGCCATCATCCGAGGTCCACCTCGTATGATGGAAGCCCGTTATTTGGCGAGATGATGCCCAAACCGCTGGTACACATACGCCGGTGATAAGCCACAGCATCAGGCCGATGCTGACCAGCCATCCTGCCTTCTGTAGACATCTCGGCATAGGCCACCTTGGCGCTCGACACCTGCGAGACCCAGTCGTACGTCCATGGCGAGAACGTATCGCGAGCAGTTGGCCTCAAACTGCGGCAGTCAGCAATCAGCTTTACCTTGTACCTCGCGGTTCACTTAGCGGCGCTTCCGTCGCTCCACCCACGACGCGTGGCTAGCTGACTCCAACTGGGCTAGACGGAAGTGCAGAATGACCTTGATTCGAAGTGCTGGGCGAGATCAACAAGGATGTCAGAGATTTTAGACTACAAGAGGTCACATTGCTCCCATATAAACGGACCAGTAGCCCGAGAGTTGAGAGGTGTGACCTTCTTTGGATGGTCGAGTGTAACGAGATACCCTATTCCATTTCGAAGGCAACATATTGAATGACGGACTGGCGCTCGACTTCGAAGACGACAGCGTCACCAGTTTTGAAACCTGCCAATGTTTGTCGTAAGTTTTCTGTATTAGTGGCTGGCTTGCCGTTGATGGAGCGGATGACGTCTCCGACTTGAAGATCGGCAAGGGTTGCCGGCTCACCGCTGAGCACCCCGGCCACAATCACTCCTGTCCCGGAGCGGCTTTGGATCGCGGTACCCAGCGGTCCTTTGAGGTCGATGCAGAAGATGCCGAGTGATGCGATGAGGTCTGTCTTCGGGTGGATGAAATCGGAGAGATTTTCGACGGTTGGCGGGGCTTCCGCAGGCGTAATACCCGCGGTGACTGTCTGGCCACTCCGCGTGACCTGCATCTGAATGGGAAATCCGGCTGGGTGAAGATAAAGAAATGCAGTGTACTTGGGCAGCGAATCGATCGGTATTCCATCGATGCTTGTGACCACATCGCCGGCGCGCAAACCTCCGGCTTCTGCGGGGCTGCCTTGATCTATGTCGGAGATGATGACGCCCCAATCCTGCGGGAGCTTGAGGCCGGTGGCGAGATCGTGCGTGATGGTTTGTGCGTGGGCTCCGATCGTGATGGGACGAACGATACCGTGTGCTTTGATCTCGTTGTAGGCAAAACGCACGATGGGTTCGGGGATTGCGAAGCCGAGACCTTCGCTGCCTCCGCCGGAGGTGAAGATGAAGGTGTTGATGCCGATGAGATTGCCGCCGCGGTCGATCAATGGGCCGCCGCTGTTGCCTGGGTTGATGGGCGCGTCAGTCTGAATGTAGACCATGGGACGGTCGAGTTCGGGCTGTCTTCCTACGGCACTGACGATGCCCTTGGTGACGGTGTGATCCAGACCTTCAGGAGAGCCGATGGCCAGAACCGTTTGCCCGAGGCGGACATGAAATTGCTCATCCGGTAGCGGGATGAAGGGAAGGTTCGTTTCTTCGATTTTGATTACGGCCAGGTCGGCATAGCGATTGGTACCGATGAGTTTCGCTTCATATACTCGCTGCTGGCGCGCGAGCGAGGTGTGATAGGGAACCATCTCGACGGTTGCGGGCGCAAGAATGACGCGAATGCGCACTGCACCGTTTACGACATGGTTGTTGGTGACGATGTATCCGTCTGGATCGACGATGACGCCGGAACCCAATGACCGCTGGCGCTGCAGCATTTGTGAATTGTTGTCGTCGTGCTCGGGGACGCCGTAGCCTGTGACATCGATCTCGACGACGGAGCGCATGGCTTTTTCGGCGATCTGATCGAGAGCCTGATCGTATTCCTGCAGGATCGATGGCGCGGCAGCCGGCGGTGCTGGCGGAGTGGCTTGCTTCTGGCAGTAAAGCATGGATGGCAGGCAAGAGCAGACAGCTGCGAGAGCGATAGACGTTCTGAGTTTCATGCTGGGTCACTCACTGGAACATAAATTTCGTTAGGGGGGGAAGGTGGTGCTTACTGGTACTTGAAGTTTGTGACGATAGACGCGAATAAGTAGACCACCAATTGGGGCGTAACACAATCAGTTTTCGTCGTGGTCTGCTGTGCAACGCGAGAGAGGAATATCGTACGAGGAGGGACGAACATGCACGAGACAGAGGACAAAGAAAGGGATCACAGACATTTCAATGAACAAGAGGACGATTGTACCCTTGCCCGATCTCGACTTACCGGGTTTGCTCGCATTGAATAATGCTCACGCGAAAGAGACCTCGTGGCTGGATGAGATTCAGCTAAACGCTCTGATGCAAAAAGCCTGTTATGCACGCGGGGTCAAACCTGCAGAAGCCTTCCTCCTCGCGCTCGATCCTAGTGCGAAATACGATAATCGCAACTTCAACTGGTTCCGAGAGCGATATAGAAACTTTGTCTATATCGACCGCATCGTGGTTGCCTCTACTTCGCGCCGTCAGGGTCTTGCCGGAGCGCTGTATGCCGACCTTATCGAATGGGCTGCTCAGCGGGAATATGATTTCGTAGGTTGTGAGGTCAATAAAGTTCCTCCCAATCTCTCATCGGATGTCTTCCACGAAAAGATGGGATTCACGCAGGTCGGCGAAGGCCATTTGTCAACCGACAAGCAAGTGCGATATCTCGTGCGGCATATTTGAATGCGCCTTGACCTATACGAGAAACTCCATTCAACAGGCTCGGCAGAATATTGCCTTGACGCCAAGCATGATTAGCATCACAATGTGACTCTAATCATGCTTGGCGAATTCGAGTACCTGTTGATCACTGCGGCTGCTGGACTTGGAGACAAGGCCTATGGAGCAGCGATTCGGGAAGAGATAGAAGAGAGCACTGGCCGCAAGTGCTCGATAGGTGCTCTCTATACGACCATCGACCGTCTGGAGACGAAAGGTCTGCTCAAGACCTGGATGAGCGACGCTACGCCGCAGAGAGGCGGACGCGCTAAGCGCATGGTTCGTGTGACGCCCGAAGGTGTGCTGGCGGCGAAGAGTTTCTACGATGCAGTCATTCGGGTAAGCCGGGGCGCGTCATGGGTGGCGAACCGGAATGGGAGCAGCTTATGACGAGCGCTGGCTGGTCATTTGTGGAGGTTGCCGCGTACCTGCTGGAGCGCGAGGAACGGGAAGTGGTTCTGGGCGATCTGATAGAAGCGGGCGAAAGCGCATGGCTGGGATTGTGGGATGTGCTTGGCTTAGTCGCACGCCGGCAACTGGTTCCTTTGAAGAGCTGGCGTCCATGGCTTGCGTCGTTCGGCCTGGCGCTTCCGGGCAGCCTTCTTCTGATGGGATTTTCTGTCTCTATCAGCCAGACGTATCAACGGCTCATCCACCCCGCAGTTTTCAAAGCGACGGGGCTGACGATAGGCCCTGGATTCACCTTGTTGCTATGCAATGTCCTGTTGCTGATCGGGTGGTCCTGGACAGGCGGCTTTGTCATGGGGTCGGTGTCGCGGCGGACCGTACGAGTGAGTGCCGTTTTGTCCTTCCTGCCATGCGTGTTTTGCCTGGCGAGATTTCGGGTGGAATCCCTGTCGCGGTTTTGCCTGCTCCTCTTTATGTTTCCTGCGGTCTGGGGCGTTCGTCGCGGTCTGCAGATCGGGCAGATCAGTCTGAGGCCAGCGCTCATTCTGGCGGTGGCTATCACTCTGCTGACGATTCCTACATGGAGCAGCAGCGGCTCATGGATTCCCAATTGGGCATTGAGTTGGCCGGCATGGTACCTGGTTGTGACGGCATGGAGAGGTCCGGCTGATGCAAAGTTGGACCGATCGCGCACGACGACTTAAGTGCAACTAAAAATTCCGTGTTTCCGTCTCCATCCCTAATTCAACGCCTAAATTCTCTTTTCCATTTTCAGTGAGCCTCGTCGAAGACAATTGCGTCTGACGACCTTTGTACTTAAAGGTTTGAGTACAGGAGGCAGCTCCGGGTGCGGTACAACACCGCTGTGAGCGTACCGGGCTGGGTTGATAGAGAGCGCCGTATGATTTAGAAAGGTTCGGTAGGATCAAATTAGATTTGTGCGCAGCCAAATGTTTTCCAAAATGGGAGGGTGGTAATCATCAATCGTAGAAGCTTCATCTCTTCGGCAGGCGCATTGCTGGTAAGCAGGTCACTTCATGCCGCGCTTCCTTTGCAGGCGAAACAAGGCAATGCACTCCCGGCAGGGAAGGCCGATCATGCGATTCGCATCGAGCCCTGTACGCTGGAGATCGGTCCTGGCGTCACGATCAAGACACTTGCATATAACGGGCAGGTTCCGGGACCGCTCTTGCGGTTGCGCGAAGGTGTTCCGGTGACCATTGATGTGACCAATGCAAGCCAGGATCCGGACCTGGTTCACTGGCATGGACTCGCCATCGATTCGCTGAACGATGGCGCGATGGAAGAGGGGTCGCCGATGATTCCCGTCGGCAATACGCACCGGTACACATTCACTCCAAAGCCGTCAGGCACCCGCTGGTATCACACGCACGCCGCGGCCTACGATAACCTTTCCGTGGGTACATACTCCGGTCAGTTTGGCTTTCTGCTGGTGGAGGGCAGGGAGCAGCCTGCGCATTACGATCAAGAGATCAATCTGACGATTCATCATTGGGGCCCTTCGTTCGTACCGATGGTCGAGACAATGCGCGAGCAGTCATCGAACATGCCGCTTACGACTGGCTCCGATGTGGGATATCAATACGCGACGATTGGCGCACATATGCTGGGAGCTGGCGAGCCGATCCGTGTAAAACAGGGCCAGCGCGTGCTGATGCGGCTGCTGAATGCCAGCGCGACAGAAAACGTTGTCCTTGCGCTGCCCGGTCACAAGTTCACCATCATGGCGATGGATGGCAACCCTGTTCCGAACCCGAAGCCTGTCGAGGTGCTCTCGCTCGCGGTTGCGGAGCGTGTGGATGCAATTGTCGAAATGAACTCGCCCGGTGTTTGGGTTCTCGGCTCGACGCTCGCGAAGGCAAGGGAGATGGGACTTGGCGTCGTGGTTGAATACGCGGGAAAAACAGGTGCACCGGTGTGGAAAGATCCCTCACCGAGCGAATGGGACTATACGCAATTCGCCAACACGGCCGCATCGGCAGCAGCCCAGGCGGCCGATGAAACGTTCGTCCTTACCTTTCGCGATAATGGGCCCAAGCGCGATTCCAAGTTCGATACGTGGACGATTAACAACAAATCCTGGCCGGAGATCGAGCCGCTAATGGTGCAGCAGGGCAAGCGGTACAGGATGGTTTTTCGCAATGGCAGCGGAGACCAGCACCCGATACACCTGCATCGGCATACTTTCGAGGTAACCCGCATCGGCGATAAGCAGATCAGCGGGTTGATGAAGGATGTCATCAATGTCATGCCGCTGGACACGGTCGAGGTCGACTTTGTCGCCAACAATCCGGGTGACACGCTGATGCATTGTCATCAGCAGCTTCATATGGATTACGGATTTATGCAGTTGATCAAATATTCGGGATAGTTCTTGCTACGGTACTTTCCGGCATTGTTCACCGCGAATGGATGAGAGTTTTATTACGTATGAAAAGATTTTTGAATGCAGTACTTGTAGCAGGGGTGGGATTTCTTGTCTTTCACGCTACCTTGGTGCCTGTTTACGCAGCTTCTGGTGGTGGTCGATCACAGGCAGCCCAATCGCCGAGCGGCGCTGCTCCAGACAAGCAAGGTGCAGTGTCTTATGCGAACCACTGCGCCATATGTCACGGTGAGCAGCGTGAAGGCATCCTGCCTGCGTTTCCACCCTTGGTTGGCATAAAACGCCAGCTGACAGACCAGCAGATTACTGATCTGGTCCACAAAGGCAAGGGGCGCATGCCGGGTTTTCCCAAGCTGCAAGATGATGAGCTGGCGGCATTGGAGCGCTATCTTGCCAGCCCCGGTTTATCAGCGCCAGAAATGGCTTCGGGGCCGAGCGACAACTCCTCAGGTGCACACTCTTCCGGTTTGGCCGAAGCCGGTGGTGCGCTCTTCCATCAGAACTGTGCCTTTTGTCATGGTCGCGACACCATGGGCGGAGAGACCGGGCCTGATCTGACGCGGTCGAAGCTGGTACAGGCGGATGTGGCCGGGGATAAGATCTCAGAGGTCGTGCGCGATGGGCGACCTGAAAAAAAGATGCCGGCCTTCAATTTTTCCAGCCAGGAGCTGCTTAGTCTCTCCGCTTTTATTCATGCACAGGCAACCAAGGCTGCCTCCATGAAGGGCGGGCGTCGTGGGGTGGATGCATCCGATCTGCAAACCGGCAACGTGGCTATGGGGAAGCAGTATTTTAACGGTGCCGGGACCTGCGCGAAATGCCACTCACCGACTGGCGACCTGTCCGGTATCGCCACACGCTATGAAGGGCTTCAGCTGGAGGAGCGCATGCTCTATCCCCGCGGAGCTAAAAGCCATGTGACAGTTACACTTCCTTCGGGACAAAAATTAACGGGAACTGTGGCGTATCTCGATGAGTTCGTCGTTGGAATGCGTGATGCCGATGGCACTTATCGGTCCTGGCCGGTAAGCCGTGTGAAGTACGTGGTTGATTCTCCGGTGAACGCGCATGTCGATCTCTTCAGCAAGTACACCGACGCCGACATCCATAACTTGATGGCTTATCTGCAAACGCTGCGCTGATTTTTGTCCGCGTTGCATGACGCATCGCACAGAAGGGTTATCTGCCGATATGAAGTTTCTGAAGAATGTATTTGTCGTGGTGGCGAGCGCAATGGTAAGCGCTTCACCTTACTCGCTCCCGGCGCAGAATGTGGACGCGGCCATGCTGCTCAAGCCGCCCGCCGATAGCTGGCCGAGCTATCACGGCGATTATTCCGGCAAGCGTCACAGCAAATTGACGCAGATTACCCCGCAGAATGTGAATCGCCTGACGCTTGCATGGGCATTTCAGACGGAGCATACCGCCACCATCAAATCTTCGCCAATATTGGTCGATGGAGTGTTGTACTTTACCCTTCCGGACAACGTCTGGGCGGTAGACGCGCGTTCGGGCCAGCAACTCTGGCACTACACCTATCCGCCGAACAAAGGCGACCATATTGGCCAGCGCGGTGTAGCGATCTATAAGGACCGGGTCTACTTTACCTCTCCAGATGCGCACCTTATTTCACTGAATGCCAAAGATGGAACGGTGCGCTGGATTGTGCAGATCGCAGATGTCGAGAAGGGATACTGGACGACGATGGCGCCGCTCATCGTGGGCAACCACGTGATCGTTGGAGTTGGCGGCGACATGGACAATCTCCAAACCTTCATCCGATCGGTTGACCCGGAGACAGGCAAAACGCAATGGCAGTGGGATGTGACGCCGCCTGCGGGCACTCCGAATACCGCTACCGGAGGCACCACCTGGATGGCCGGGACGTATGATCCGGATCTCAATCTCATCTATTGGGGAACAGGCAATCCTACGCCGGTTCTTACCGGCTCCACGCGCCCAGGAGACAACCTCTACACCGGAAGCATCGTCGCGCTGAACCCTGACACAGGGAAGCTGGTGTGGGCCTTTCAGCCTTCACCGCATGACACGCACGATTGGGATGCGGTCGAAACCCCAGTGCTGGTGGATGGAGTTTTTCACGGACAGCAGCGAAAGATGCTGATGCAGGCTTCTCGCAATGGCTATTTCTTTGTGCTGGACCGCACCAATGGGAAGAATCTGCTGACGGTGCCTTTCGGACCAGTGAACTGGACGCTCGGCATAGATAAGAACGGGCAGCCAATTCCCAATCCCGCAAAAGAACCAGCTCCGGACGGTCGCCTGATTGCGCCTGACGAGGGTGGATTGACCAACTTCCGGTCACCCAGCTTCGATCCGCATACAGGCTTATTCATTGTGGATGCTCATCCCAGCTGGAGCATTTATTTCGCCAAGCCTGCGGATGGGACCTATGGATGGGCAGGAGCAGATTACGGATTGTGGGGCAAGGGAGTGATCGAGGCGATTGATTACCAGACGGGCAAAATTCGCTGGAGCCATGAAGTTGGTCCGGGAGGATCAGGTTCGGGAGTCTTGACGACCGATTCCGGGCTGACCTTCACCGGGGATGCACACGGGAACTTTCTTGCACTGGATACCGCCAATGGAAAGACGTTGTGGCATGCGGGTTCAGGAGGAAGCATTGCCAGTTCGCCGATTACTTATGAGCTCGACGGCCAGCAGTATCTCCTGACCAGCGGGGGTGGTGTGCTCTTCGCCTGGAAGCTTCCCGATACGAGTCGATGATTGCAGTCTAAGTAATTCTCGACCCAGGTACTTTGCTCGATATTGCATCGCAATATTGAATCGCCATTACCTCACTGTGAAATAGGCGCCAGAGCTGGATGGAACGTCTCTTGCTTGTTAGTCTAAATGTTCATAGTGGGGAATCTGCGCCAAAGCATACGTATCCCACCGTCAGTCAAGGATTGCGGGTGGAATACGTATGAGCTCGTTTTTCGGGACGATGACGTTTACGTCTAGCATTGAGCATTAATGCTGCAGGACGGTATCTGCTTTTGGTGGTTTAGCCGTGAGCTGTGCAGGTGTGGCTAACTGTGACCGATCCCAACCGCCGCCGAGAGCCTGGATCAATTCGATCGAGGCAACAGCCTCCTGAATCTGGATCGATACGAGCGTCTGCTGATCAGAGAGCAGCGTGACCTGCGCTGTCGTGACGTCGATGTAAGGATCGATGCCGCTTTGGAAACGGCCCATTTCAAGATCGAGCGTGGTCTGCGCAGCATCGACCGCCTCGCGTTGTCTGAGGACCTGCTGGGAAAGAATACGCGTCGCAGCCAGCTCGTCTTCAACCTGCTGGAAAGCAGTTAGAGCTGTTTGGCGATAGATGGCAACATCCGCATTGTAGGTAGCTGTGTATTGCTGAAGTTCAGCGCGATAGAGGCCACCGTCAAAGATAAGCTGGGAGACAGAAGGGCCGATCGACCAGAAACGACTAGGCCAGTCAAATGCGTGCTCTAAGGTTGATGCTTCAAAACCACCGCTGGCGGTAAGAGTAACCGAGGGGAAAAAGGCTCCGTAGCCAATTCCAATGGTGGCGTTCGCTTCCGCCAGGGTGCGTTCGGCGGCCGCGACATCGGGACGACGTTCCAACAATTGCGAGGGTATGCCAGTAGGTATGGGCGGAGGAGTCATCAAAAGCGGCTTTACAGGAATCGAAAAATCACTGGCAGACTTTCCGAGAAGCGTAGCAATGGCATGCTCATATTGTGCACGTAATACCCCAACATTCAAAGCGGCGGATTCTGCGCTTTTGAGGGTGCTTTGGGCGGCTGCGACTGCGAGATAATCATCGATGCCGGTATCGTAGAGAGACTTGGTGAGCTCGAGGTCTTTTTTGTCTGCCTCAACGGTATCGTCGAGAGTCTTCTGCAGAGCGTCCTGCCCGCGAAGCTCAAAAAACGTTTCGGCGAGAGTGGCCTGTTCGATCAGCCTCTCATTTTCAAGATCCGCAGCACTTACCTGAGCTGCAGATTGCGCCTCGCGAACCTCGTTGCGGATTTTCCCGAAGAAATCGGGGGTCCAGGAGACATCCAGAGGAAAAGACCAGGTAGAGGCGGTGGACCCGGCATTGGCCGTGGAGCTGCGGCCGAGGTTGCCGGAAGTCTTCGAGCGATTCCATGACGGACCGGTGGTCACGGTGGGCCAGTATTGAGCTCGGGCTTCGCGGATCTGGGCGCGCGCCACCATCAGGTTCTCAAAGAACTGCTTGATGTTCTGGTTGTTGATGTCAAGTTGATCTTCATACCCATTGAGCTCGGGATCGTTGAAGATCTCCCACCATTTGCCATGCAGCATGGCGTCCTGCGGGCTGGCGACCTTCCAGCCTTCAGCGTCCTGGAAGTTGACAGTCGATTCCTTGTAAGACTTTGCAGCCAAAGGTGGCGGAGCCGGCGCACGATACTTCGGACCGGGAGTGCAGGCGGTGAGTAGAGAACAGAGCAGGAGTGCGCTGCCAGCCAAAGGCAAATGATTGAGTTTCAAGCGAAGCTTCTCTTGGAGAGGCGAGGTCATAGCGCGGCTTCTCCTTCTGGATTGAATGTGTCGTGGTGCTTGCCCAGCACGCGGAGGCGCAGGCGATCGAGATAAAGGTAAACCACCGGCGTGGTGTAGAGGGTAAGCAGTTGGCTCATGATGAGTCCGCCGACAATGGTGATGCCGAGAGGACGGCGCAATTCGGAACCTGTGCCAGTACCGAAGGCCAGCGGCAAGGCTCCGAAGAGAGCGGCCATGGTCGTCATGAGAATCGGGCGGAAGCGGAGCATGCAGGCCTGGAAGATGGCATCGGCTGTACTCTTTCCGTGCTCGCGCTCTTCCATGAGTGCAAAATCGATCATCATGATGGCGTTTTTCTTCACAATGCCAATGAGCAGTATGATGCCGATGATAGAGATGACATTGAGATCGGTCTTGAAGATCATGAGCGCGAGGATTGCGCCGACGCTGGCCGAGGGCAGCGTGGAGATGATCGTGAGAGGGTGCATGAGGCTTTCATAGAGGATGCCGAGAACGATATACACCGCCAACAGCGCGGTAATGATGAGATAAGGCTCGGTGCTGAGTGACTGCTGGTAGGCCTGAAGAGTTCCGGCAAAGAATCCGTGAATAGTCTCCGGAGTACCGAGGCGCTCCTGCATTTCCTCAATGAGCTGGGTAGCCTGACTCAAGGAAACATTCGGAGCCAGATTGAAGGAGATGGTTACGGATGGAAACAGACCGGTATGCGCCACGGAAATAGGCGTGGTCGTGGCCTCAGCCTTGGTCATGGTGGCCAGCGGAATGACGCCATTCCCGGTATGCAGATAGATATTTTTCAATCCCTCGGGCGACTGCCAGTACGGCGGAGCCACTTCCAGAACAACGTAGTACTGGTTCAACTGGGTATAGATGAGCGAAACCTCGGACTGACCGAAGGCCGAGTAGAGAGCGGAGTCGAGCGACTGAGAGGTGACACCAAGCCGCGAGGCAGTGACACGGTCGTAAGTCAGGTATTCGGACAATCCAGCATCTTGAAAGTCGGTATTCACATCCTGGAGACCGGGCAGCTTTTTTACCTGCGCCAACAGAATAGGAGCCCAATGCGCGAGGTCGGTGACGTTATCGGCCTGGATGGTGTATTGGTAGAGCGCGTTGGAGCCTCGGCCGCCGATGCGCAGATCCTGCGCTGCCTGCAGGAAAACGGAGGCGACAGGCAAGTGGTTCAGCTTGGGCCGAAGCCGGTTGATGATCTCCGGGGCGCTGATTTTACGTTGGTTGAGCGGCTTGAGTGCGGTATAGATAAAGCCGCCATTGCCGGTGCCTACATAACCGACGACATTTGCAACGGCAGGATCGGCTTTGACGGTCTTGACGAGTGCCTGAATGGATTGATCCATCACCGGGAAAGAGGCATCCTGCGGTCCTTGCACGCCGCCGACGAGAGCGCCGGTGTCCTGCTGAGGAAAGAAGCCCTTGGGGATCTTGATGATGAGGACCACGTTCAAGGCCACCACCATAATGAGAATGACGAGGACGAGGCCTGGATTCTGGAGCACCCATTCAAGGCTGCGCCGGTAGCCGTGCAGCATATCGTCGAAGAATTTCTCACTGGTGCGGTAGAACCACCCGTGCTTTTCCTCTTTTTTATGCGGCTTCAGGAGGTGAGCGCACATCATGGGCGTGGTGGTGACGGAGATGATCATCGAGACGACGATCGCGGTCGAAAGAGTGATGGCGAATTCGCGGAAGAGGCGTCCGACGATGCCGCCCATGAGGAGAATCGGGATGAAGACGGCAACCAGCGACATGCTGATGGAGAAGACAGTAAAGCCGATTTCCTTGGCACCCTTGAGTGCGGCAGCAAAGGGCTGCATGCCCGCTTCAAGGTGGCGGGTGATGTTTTCCATCACCACAATGGCGTCGTCAACGACAAATCCCGTCGAGATGGTGAGAGCCATCAGAGAGAGGTTGTCGAGGCTGAAGCCAAAGAGGTACATGACGGCGAAGGTGCCGATAAGCGAGACAGGGACAGCGACGCTCGGGATCAAGGTAGCGCGCGGGCTACGAAGGAAAAGGAAGACGACCAGGATAACGAGGACAATCGAGATGGTCAGGCTGCGTTCTACATCATTTACAGAGGCACGGATCGTCGTCGTTCGGTCCATGACGACGGTCATGTCGACTCCCTGGGGGACTGAGGCCTTCAGGAAGCCCAACTGGCCACGGATGCGGTCGACCGTCTGAATGATATTCGCGCCTGGCTGGCGGAAGATGATGAGCGCAATGGACGGCTTGCCGTTCAGATAGCCGCCGTTGCGAATATTCTGCGTGGAATCGATGACCTGGGCAACGTCGGAGAGTCGGACGGCAGCGCCGTTTTTGTATCCGATGATCAACGGGGCATACTCGGCGGCGTGGGACATCTGCCCGTTGACGATAATGTCCGAGGTTGAGATGGCGTTGGAGATCTGGCCGCGAGCGAGCTGGGAGTTCTGCGTGCTGAGGACGGACTGCACATTGGAGAGGGTCAGCCCGTAGCTGTTGAGTTGGGTCGGGTTGACTTCAACGCGCACGGAAGGCAGCGCGCCTCCGCCGACAACCACCTGGCCGACGCCCTGAATCTGCGAGAGCTTCTGCTGCATGATGGTAGAAGCTTCGTCGTAGAGCTTGGAGCGGTCGTAAATGTCGGAAGTGAGGCCCAGAATCATGATGGGCGCATCGGCGGGATTTACCTTGCGGTACGTAGGATTGCCGGGCAGGTTGGTTGGCAGGTAAGTGCGCGCGGCATTGATGGCTGCCTCGACGTCGCGCGCCGCACCGTTAATGTCACGATTGAGATCGAACTGCAGCGTGATCGATGTCGAGCTGAGCGAACTGGAAGATGTCATTTCGCTGACACCGGCGATGTGTCCAAACTGGCGCTCGAGAGGTGTGGCTACCGACGAAGCCATAATCTGGGCGCTGGCCCCGGGCAGGCTGGCTTGCACCGAAATGGTAGGAAAATCGACCTGGGGCAGCGGAGAGACGGGTAACACGCTGAACCCAACGGCGCCAGCGATGGCTACAGCGATTGTCAGCAGGATTGTAGCGACAGGCCGCCGAATGAATGGTGCAGAGATATTCATGATTCGCTCTCTGCATGATCAAGGGTTGGGCTCTTGACGCCCTTGCGCTTACCTGCGATCCGGTGCCCCAGACGGTCGAAGAAGATGTAGATGACAGGCGTCGTATAGAGCGTGAGGATCTGGCTGAGGAGCAGACCGCCTACCATGGCGATGCCGAGAGGGCGGCGGATTTCAGATCCAATGCCGTGGCCAAAGGCGAGCGGGATGCCGCCGAGCAACGCGGCCATCGTCGTCATCATGATGGGGCGGAAGCGCAGAAGGCTGGCCTGGTAAATAGCCTCTGTCGAGTCGAGGCCGTGCTCGCGCTCGGCCTCGAGCGCGAAGTCGACGATCATAATGCCGTTCTTCTTCACAATGCCGATCAGCAGGATGATGCCGATGATGGCAACGACGCTAAGGTCCTGCTTGAAGATCATGAGCGCGAGCAATGCGCCCACACCCGCCGAAGGCAGCGTGGAGAGAATCGTGATCGGGTGGATGAAGCTCTCATACAGAACGCCGAGGACGATGTAGACAACGACCAGCGCAGCCAGAATGAGAATGGCCTCGTTCGAAAGGGAGTTCTTGAACGAGGCTGCCGTCCCCTGGAAGTCGTACTGCAGGCTCGGGGGGAAGTGCATCTCCTCCGCGGCCTTGTCGATGGCGGTGATGGCGCTGCCCAGAGCGGCATTCGGAGCAAGGTTGAATGAGATGGTGACTGAAGGGAATTGACCCTGGTGGTTAATGGAGAGAGCTTCGGTCGTGGTCTGGTATTTGGCGAAAGCGCTTAACGGGACGGCACTTGCTGGGCTGGAGGAGCTGGTAGTGTTCGATGTAGTCGCCGTCGGAGTAAGAATCTTTGCCGGAGGAGTGAGAGTATTCGCCGAAGGCGTATATAGAACCGATGTCGTCGTTGCGTTCGAGCCGGCGGAAGCAGAGGCAGAGGCTGAGAAGGACGTTGCCGCGCCGGGGCCGCTGGTTCCATTTGAGGCTCCGGACTGGACGTAAATATTGCTGAGCTGGCTCGGATGTTCCTGAAATGCCGGCTGGGCCTCCAGGATCACGTGGTACTGATTCAACTGCGTGTACATCGTGCTGATCTGGCGCTGGCCGAAGGCGTCGTAAAGCGTGTTGTCGACCGTAGCTGGAGCGATACCCAGCCGCGATGCAGTGATACGGTCGATCATGAGCGAAACGGCGCTGGCTCCGGTCTGCTGATCGGTGGCGACATCTTCGAGCTGGGGAAGCTTCTTAAGCTGAGTTACGAAGCGATTGGTCCAGTCGTTCAGCTCGTTGATATCGGGGTCTTCAAGCGTGTACTGATATTGGGTGCGGCTGACGCGGTCATCGACGGTGATGTTCTGCACCGGCTGCATGTAGAGCTTGACGGTGTGGATGTGGCTGAGGTTTTTCTGCAGTCTGCGGATGACATCCGCGGCACTTAGATCGCGCTGGTCAAGCGGCTTGAGATTGATAGAAAATCGGCCGCTGTTGAGAGTCGTATTCGTTCCATCTGCACCGATGAAGGAGGACAGGCTTTGCACGGCGGGATCGGCCAGGATGATCTTAGCCAGCTGCTTTTGCTGCTCTGTCATGGCTTGAAAGGATATGGATTGCGGCGCCTGTGAGATGCCCTGGATGACGCCCGTGTCCTGTACCGGGAAAAATCCCTTGGGAATGACGATGTAGAGCAGGATGGTGAGGACCAGTGTAGCGAGAGCTACAAGGAGCGTAAGGGTCTGATACTGGAGAACCCACTTAAGGGTGCGACCGTAGAAAGCGATCATGCGCTCGAAGGCTCTCTCCGATACGCGATAGAAGCGGGTCTGTTGGGCCTCTGGATTGTGGCGCAGAATCCGCGAACACATCATGGGCGTGAGGGTGAGCGAAACCACTGCCGAGATCACAATGGTGACGGCCAGGGTCACGGCAAACTCGCGGAAGAGCCGTCCGACCACATCGCCCATAAAGAGCAACGGAATGAGAACGGCGATGAGCGAAACAGTCAGCGATACGATCGTGAAACCGATCTGTCCGGCGCCCTTGAGCGCCGCCTCCATCGGTGCGTCGCCTTCCTCCAGATATCGCGAGATGTTCTCGATCATGACGATGGCGTCATCGACCACGAAGCCGGTGGAGATGGTGAGCGCCATGAGCGAGAGGTTATCGAGACTGTAGCCCAGAACGTACATGGCGCCGAAAGTGCCGACAAGCGAGAGCGGCACGGCGATGCTGGGAATGATGGTCGCTGCAAGATTCCGCAGAAAGAGGAAGATGACCATCACGACGAGCCCGATGGTGAGCATCAACTCAAATTCAACATCGTCCACCGAGGCCTGGATGGCCGTCGTGAGATCGGTGAGCGTGGTGACTTCAATACCGGCGGGCAGATTGGCCTGGAGCTGCGGCAGGAGCGCCTTGATGCTTTTGACCACGCTGATGGTGTTGGCGCCCGGCTGGCGCTGCACGTTCAGAATGACCGCCGGCGTCTGGTCCATCCACGCGGCCTGCTTGTTGTTTTCAACGCCGTTTACGATCGACGCAACATCTTTCAGCAAGACAGGCGCGCCGTTGCGATAGGCGACGACTACATTCTTATAATCATCGGTGGTTTGAAGCTGATCGTTTGCGTCGATCTCATAATCCTGCCGCGGTCCATCGAAGTTGCCCTTTGCCTGATTCACGCTGGTCTCGGTCAGGGCGGTGCGCACATCCTCCAGGTTGATGCCATAGGAGGACAGCTGCGCCGGGTTGACCTGGATGCGCACGGCGGGCTTCTGTCCGCCGCTGATGCTGACCAGGCCGACGCCGCTGAGCTGGGAAATCTTGGGAGCGAGGCGCGTGTCGACGAGGTCCTCGACCTGCGGGAGCGCGATAGACTTCGATGTGATGGCGAGGGTCAGAACGGGCGCGTCAGCCGGATTGGTCTTGCTGTAGACCGGCGGCGCTGGCAGCACTGCCGGTAAAAAGCTTTGCGCAGCATTGATGGCAGCCTGCACCTCTTCTTCGGCGACATCGATGCTTAGCGTGAGGTTAAACTGCAGAACGATGACTGAGGTTCCACCGGAACTGGTGGATGTCATCTGGCTTAATCCCTGTATTTCACCGAACTGGCGTTCCAAGGGGGCGGTGACGGTCGTGGCCATCACATCCGGGCTGGCTCCGGGATAGAAGGTCAACACCTGGATGGTGGGGTAATCCACTTCCGGTAGCGCAGAGATAGGCAACTGCGTGAACGCCACCAGGCCGGCAAGCAGGATTGCGGCCATCAGCAACGAAGTTGCGACTGGCCGCAGAATAAATGGGCGGGACGGATTCACGGGGCGTTGCTCTCGGGGGTGTTTTGAAGCACTGGATGCTGGGAGATGATGACCTTCGATCCATCCTGCAGCTTCTCAAAGCTGCTGGTCGCCAACTGATCTCCGGGGTTGATGCCTTCTACGGCCGTCACGCCATGATCGGAAATGCCAGGATTGATGTTTTGCACCTTCGCCGCACCGTTGGCGATGACATAAACGAAAGATGTCTGCCCGTTGTGCTGAATGGTGGAAGCCGGAATCAGGGTCACGCCATGCTCCGTGGTAACGAGCAGGCGGGTATTCACGAACTGATTCGGGAACAGGCTGTTGTCACGGTTATCAAAGAGAGCACGAAGCTTGACGGTGCCGGTGGTGGTATCGATCTGGTTATCCAGGGCGAGCAGTTTGCCGGTGGCTAGCTTTTTCGTCTGCTCTCGATCATAAGCATCGACGGTAAGACGGGCTCCGTGATGGATCTGTTCCAGCACCTGCGAGAGGTAATCCTGGGCCAGCGTGAAAACTACGGTGATGGGTTGGACCTGAGCAACCACAGCCAGAATCGTGCTGCCGCTGGATTGCACGAGATTGCCGGGATCAACAAGACGCAGACCGACACGCCCGGTGAAGGGCGCGACAATGTGACAGTAGGAAAGCTGCACCTTGTCGAAATCGAGAGTTCCCTGATCGGACCTCACGAGTCCTTCGTCCTGGGCGACGATCTTTTCCTGATCGTCCAGCTGCTGTTTCGCGATTGCGTTTCGGCTCCAAGCGGTCTGATAGCGTTCCAGATCCATTTTGGCCTGTGCCAGGAGGTTGGTATCGCGTTCAAGAGCGCCCTCCGCTGACTCGACCTGCGCCTGAAACTGGCGGGGATCGATATCGACCAGCGGGTCACCTTTCTGAACGGTCTGTCCTTCCCGATAGTGGACCTGGGTGATGACACCCGTCACCTGGTTGTAGATGGATGCGGTATATACGGGTGTCACCGTGCCAATGGCATCTTGATAGACCCCGATATCGCCCTTCTGAGCGGTTGTAACTGTGAGTGTTACGGGACCACCGAAGCCGCGGCGGCCTCGACCGGCCCCCGCGGTCTGCTGGGTATTGTCGTGGTGCCGCAGGATAAGCACAAGGATGAGGGCAAACACCAATAGCAGGAGAATCCAAAGCCACTGGCGCCGCTTGCGGGGAGGCTTCGGCGCGTCGCCTGTGGTACTCGGCAGCTGATGATTAGGAGGTATGGTCTCAGGCAATTCTTGGTCCATCTTGTCTTGTTGCACCTTTAGTCACGACCTCGCTGAAAGTTGCGATTCTAATGAATATGCCTGGCGGCTTAACCACCGGGGTATTGCAACAGACACAGAAAGACCGTGGGTATCTTTGCAAGCTCTTATTTTGCCAAAATTTGGCGTATTTTAAGGACGATCAAATCCTGCGGATAGTTGCAGGTGATATTCAGGTTAAACCATCGTTGGACAAGACGCCTACTCTGCTCATTGCACAAGAGGGCAAAAGTTGCACAAAACCATTCTGGGCCGGCAACGTTTACCGACGCTAAATTTCCCCTCGTTCAGGCAGAGAATTCGTGCGCAGGTGCAAAAAAAACATCACGCAGGATGCCAGCAGCGGGACAACGAGGCCGGTCCGCAGCGATCCTCGTGCAGTTGCCAGTTGTCCGGTCATCCATGGAAGCACGGCGCCCCCGAGTCCGCTGATCGCAAAGATCCATCTTGATTCTGACGGCCGGCTGGTAATTGCCAGAACCCTCGACAGGCATAAGGGAAAGATGGGAGCCAGCATCAATCCAGCAAGGGCTGCGCTCGTCAGACTCATGACCGATGTGTAACTTAGCAGCAACATTACGTTGCTCACCAACAGCACAGAGAGTGAGATGGTAAGAAGCCGTGACTCAGAGATCTTCCTTAATACTGCGGGAGCCGCTGCTCGTCCGCAGAGCAGGGCTATCCAGAAAAAAGATGTAGCAATGGGGGCATACATTGCGCTCGAAAGCGGCAGACGATGAATGTAGGTCATCATCCAGCTGCTGATCGAGGTTTCGACTCCGACATAGAGAAACGCGAATAGCCCTAATGGAACAAGCAGGGAAACTCTTGCGCGCAGGCTGTAGGACGGACCGGAATCATCGCGCAGTTGCGTCAGGTAGGTATGGTGCAAGCCAAGCAAAATGAGCGGCAACGTTGCTGTAACAGCCATGCCAAGGTAGAGCGAGGTAGAAGAGTGAAAATGCTCCCAGCCGGTGACCAAAGGCGGGCAGAGAACAGCGCCCAACCCCCAGAACGCATTCAGCAAGGAAAGCGACGCGCCTCGAGTTGCGCTGTAGATGCGGGCGATGATCATGCTGGTCGATGTCATCGCCGACCCGAGCCCCAATCCAAAACAAAACAGCAGAGGTGCAGCAAAATAGCCATGGCAGAACGCGATGGATACCGCACTGACAACCAAAAGCAGATAACCACGAATAAGGGTCGTATATAAATGAGATCGCGCGAGCAGTGCGCCGCAGGATGAGCCGGTAAATTGAGCCGCAATGAGAAAACCGGAATGGCTATCGTTCAGATTCCATATGCCGCTGAGAGCAGGAAGGATACAGCCCAGCAACGTGGTGCCGATTCCGGTTAGAACAAATCCAAAATACAGACCGGCTATGAACTGAGCTGTCGGTCGTTCTTCATTCTTTAACGAGGGAACCATTCCTACTCTTCCGGGATAGGCGAACTGCTCCCTCATCGCTGAGTCGCATCTGCGGCTTGATGGAACGCGTCGATTCACGGATGACCAACTCCGGCTCGAAGGCAACTTGTTCACGAAAATCTTCTGTGTGATTGAGCCGGTTGACGATGCACTGTGCGGCGAACCGGCCCATTTCCGATAGCGGTTGGCGGATCGTGGTCAGGTTGGGGCTAATATAAGCAGCCGCCTTGATATCGTCGAATCCGATGACTGAAATATCGTCAGGTACGCGCAGGCCGAGATCGTGAATGGCGCGAATGGCGCCGATGGCGGCAATGTCATTGAAGCAAACCAGTGCGGTGAACTTTCGCTTGCCATCGAAGAGTTGCTGCACGACGGGATAGCCTAGTTCAGGAGAACTGATGTCGCGATTGAGCTGGACGGTAAGCTCCGGCCTGATTTCGATTCCCAGCTCATTGCTTACTTCGACGATCCCTTTCCAACGGTCATCGGAATCAGAGCTGAAGGGCTGTCCTCGCATGAATGCAATGCGGCGGTGACCGAGTGAGTACAGATGGGTCAACGTGAGTTCTGCCGCGCGTCTGTGGTCGAGCACCACATTTGTAACGCCCTGGATGTGACGATGGCCTGCGACTGCGACGACAGGTACTGAGAGCGAATGTTCGAGCGCCGTATCAATACAGATCAAGCCTTCAGCACCCTTGGCGACCAGCTGTTTGCTATATTGTTCGATCAGATTGGGGCGGTGCCGATGGTGCGCTGTGAAATAGAAATAGCCCGCGTTTACCAGGTAATCGCCTACACCCGTCATGACAGCAGTATGGTATCCGTCGCCAAGCTCGGGCACGAGAATGCCGAGGGTCAATGTGCGCCGGCTGCGAAAGGAACGGGCAAGAAGATTTGGCTGGTAGTTGAATTGCTTCGCGGCCTCTTTAATCCGTTTTCGCGTCTCGTCTGGAATGGAGCGGCCCGGCGTGTCATTGAGAACGACCGATATGGTGGAAGGATTCAGGCCTAAATAGTGTGCAAGCTCCTTGAGCCTGACGGGCTTGTCAGGAATCGCGCGTTTCGATTTAAGGTGAAGCTTCGTTTTTTTCGTCAATGTTGTGCCGGGTGATACCAATACTGCTGCTGAGTTCGTGTCAGTCGCTCATCTCTTTGAAGTATGCGAATTGAAACAATTTCTACAGAAAACAATTAATCGTATCTTACGCCGTCTCATGCAGGAAACAGTGAGTCTTCTGCATGGTTCTGGTCCATAAACGAAACCACTCTGTCATGACCAAAGCAGCGTGGTCACTGAATCATGAGGAAGCTTAAGCTCCAGCGCCTGTCCTGCAAAACGGCATGAAATCTGCCGCTCTGGCCCCTGATTCGATACGACAAGAACATAGCTGCCGTCGATGTTCTTCAGCGCTACGTGCTCGAGGTCCGTGAATGCACCATGGGATGCAATCACCTGAGCGCCCCGCTGTATCACCTTGGAATAGTGTGCAAACGCCCAATATTGCCCGCTCCGAGTAATCTCGCGGCTCTTCGAATCCACTGTCACGACGCCACCACAGGCAAAGGGTCCAATGTTAGGCGATCCCTTTTCGTCAAGAACCAGGTTCCAACTCACGATGCACCGTGCCCAATTCTTCAAAATCTGCGCGAAGGTGCTCGACCACTTCGTCCAGTCCGTCGCATAGTCCGGATGGGAAATGTCAGGACCGCCCTCTGTCCAGTAGGCGTGCTTGGAAGGGAATGCGTCGTGTACGCGGGTCATGGCGTCGGGAGTTCCCATGTAGGGGTGCCATGCAACTCCATCCACATATTTGAAGACATCTGGGTCGCGGAGCTGATCGATGACGCGTCCCCACAGATCGTAATTGTGGTCGAGCAGCCAGATTTTGGTATCGAGAGAAGCGCGCTCAAGGGCTGGCCCTAAAAACTCTTTGATGAAGCCAGTCTCATATTCCTGTCCCCACAGTGCTGCCGGCATCCTGCCATCCTGATCGGTGTCGACTTCATTCTGCGTTGTGACGGCACGAATCTTTATGCCTTCCGCCTGATACGCTTCAAGGAATTTCACAAAATATTCGGCATATGAGGCGAAGTAATGTTTTCTCATCGATCCGCCGAGAAGCGATCCGCCTGCCTTCATCCAGCCGGGCGGGCTCCATGGTGCGGCGAAGTAAAACATTTCTGGATTTGCGGATTGGGCGGCACGCAACATTGGCAGGATGTAGTCGCGGTCATGAGCAATGCTAAATCGCTTGAGTTCAGGATCGGGATCGGCGCCGTCATCGAAGCTGTAGGCGTTTCGCGCGTAATCGCTCGAACCGATGCACGTACGGCCTACGGACAACCGCAGACCGTCCGGGCCAACCAGCTCTGCCAATACCTTCTGGCGAGCTTCTGGTTCCATTTGATTGAGCAAGTAGCAGGAGGAATCAGTGAAGGCTCCCCCGAACCCGAGGATGCTCTGAAATGTCTGGGCCGGGTCGATTTCGATGGCAGGTTCCGACGGGTTAGAGATGGCTTTCCATCCTGAAAGCTCGGTCGCACTAAATCGTTTCTCTTGCCCCGTTGTCCAGGCGCGCACAGCACCGGCGCGCGGCGGCGTAAAGCCACGCAGCATCGGACTACTCAAGCATGTGGTGGAAGCGATTACAGCTGCGCTCTTCTTGATAAAACCGCGTCGCGTATTGCTCTGCATCGTTCAATATCCTGGGGTTAAGTGATCCTTATGACTGTAGAAAAATGACTGAAAGACAATCGTTTTTCTATTTCTGGCAATTTTTTACGTCATAAATGTCTCGCTTTGTCGCACAAATACATCGTTTTAACGTGTCCATTTCATGCCTTCGCATCATTACATAGACCAACGTTTGTCTACGAGAAAAATATAAATTTTTGGTGCTTGACAATCGTCATGGCCAAGCGCTGTAATGTGCAGCGCAATCGAAAAGACTGCACTTATACCAATAAGACAAGCGATTGTCTAAAAATGTTGGATAGCCCTTATGGCCCTGATACATGTGGGGTCAGTAGGTAATATGTAGGCGTTGAGATAGAGCGCCGATGAAAGTACATGCGGTAACTGCACGGAATTTGGAGGCATTATGAGAGATGCAATTCGTTGGAGTTTATTATGTCTGCTGCTCTGCGCAAGCGGACTGAGCTTCGCTCAAAGCAACAGCTCGGGTGACATTCGTGGTTCAGTCACAGACGAATCCGGGGCAGTGATCCCCGGAGTAAAGGTCTCAGTGCTGAACGTAGACACCGGTGTTTCAAAAGACTATGTGACCAATGATGCCGGTCTGTATGACACATCTGCGATTGTAGCTGGAAACTACAAAGTTACCTTTACCCAAAACGGCTTCGATCAGCTTGTCCGCGGTCCACTCACCCTCCAGGTAGGGGTCACGATAATCGATGGACGATTAAAGGTCGGATCGACCGCGCAACAGGTGGTGGTGAATACCGATGTGCCCCTTCTGACAACTGATTCTGGAGAACAGTCGGCTACACTCGATTCCCGTACCCTGACAGAACTCCCGCAGGTGGGCAAAGGACCGGACTGGTCGAGCTTCATTATTCTGTTGCCAGGATCCGCAGGCGCTCCTATGGGTGCGCAAGGGACCGTTGGTTCCGGTACTTCAAATGGCACAACGCTTGCAGTGAACGGCAATTTGCCTTTCAGTACGGTACTCGCAGATGGCGCGGAGACAACGCTGCCGGCGAGCGCCAACTCTGATATCAACATCCAGGAGACGATCCAAGAGGTCAAGATCATGACCGCCAACTTCTCTGCGCAGTACGGTGTCGGCGGCACTCTCTACAACCAGATCAGCAAGGGAGGCAGCGATACCTTCCATGGTTCTGGGTACGAGTATTTCCAAAATGATGCGATGAATGCAGATAACTACACCTTTCCCGGACAGACCCCGACGAAATCCACCCTCCGGTTTAACAATTTTGGAGGTTCGGTAGGCGGCCCCATTATCAAGAGGAAGCTCTTCTTCTTCTTTGACTTCGACAAGATCATCGACAATGGAGGCAATCCCACCACCGCCTTTACCATTCCTACCGCGGCCGTCATGGGCGGTGATTTCACAGGCTATCCAACCATCTACGATCCTGCTACGACTGTGGTTCAACAAACAGGCACGGTTACGAATCCCGACGGCACGGTATCGCAATGTCCTTGCGTCAGCCGCACTTCGTTTGCCGCTGAATATGGTAACGGCAACAAAATTCCCACTAGCCGCCTTGACCCCGTCGCCAAGGCCCTCCAGGGTTACTTCCCAGGTTCTAACGCGTCGGGGACGCTGCAAACAAATGGCCTCCTGGCCAACAACTACACTTATACGTCGCCTGCCGGAAACCCATTCACAAAATATTTCGGACGCCTGGACTACGACATTAATTCCAACAATCGGCTCACGCTATCTGAAACTGAATCAGACAATCCAGGCGAGAGTTTCGGCGCGGGAATTTGCCCTATCAACTGCCGAAGTGGTGATGTGAGCAGGCATAATGCTCAGGCTACGGACGTGTGGACGATTAGTCCTAACGTGACCAATGAATTAAGAATGGGTTACACCAACCAGTTGAACTTCTTCACGCCTTATACCCTTAACAAAGGATATCCGGCCCAGCTTGGCTGGCAGTTTGCCAAAGTGGACAACTTCCCGAGCATCAATATCACGAACTACAATGCCCCGAGCATCAATAACAATGCGATCATTTCATCCGATATCAATGCGGTTTATAAAGAGCATTCATACGATCCATCCGATGTCGTTACTCTCGTTCGCGGTAAGCACGTTCTGCACTTCGGTGGCGAATTCCTGATCTATCAGAACAACTCCACGTCCTGGGGCAATCTAAATGCTGGAACGATGACCTACACGGGCCAATATACGTCTCAGTATCTGGGCAGCAGCTCAACCGGATTCAGCTATGCGGACTTCCTGCTTGGACAAACGCAGAAATGGAATGCGTCTGAAACGCCGGAATATGGCGGCCGTCTAAAACTTCCGCAGATGTTTGTTCAGGACGATTACAAGGTGAAATCGAATCTGACCCTGAATCTGGGCATACGCTATCAGATTCAGACCGGGTGGAGTGAAGTCAAGGGCAATGAGGCTTCGTTCGATCCTACGATACAAAACCCAGCCACAAGTACAGCAGGCGCCATGTGGTTTGGATCTACCCATGCAAATGGCCGCAGTCGCATTCAGAATGGGGTTTACACCACCTTCCTGCCGCGCGTTGGGTTTTCCTACCTGTTCGATCCGAACACAACGATACGAGGCGGATTCGGCATGTTCGCCTATAACTGGAGCAACGACACCTATAATGGCGGCGTCATGGGTGGGGCCTTTGGCCAACAAGGCAGCTTAACCGATAATACCAACGGTATAACCCCGGTCGTTAGTCTCTCCGGAAGTGGGTCGAACCTTCCATACAGTGCAAATTCGACGGACCCGACTGTATTCAATGGTCAAAATGTAAATTATGTCCAGTATCATCAGCCCGTGGGTGGTTCTTATCAATGGAACCTGCAGATACAGCGACAGCTGAACACGAATCTGGTGGCTACGCTTGGCTATGTCGCAAGCCACGGCCACGATCTTCCTTTCCCGGTTGATATCAACCAGGTCCCAGAAGGCCAGTTGGGACCCAACGATCAACAGTTCCGGCCCTTTCCGCAATTTGGGTCGATTAATTCGACCGGGACTGTGCCGCATGAAAATGCCATTTCAAACTACAACTCCTTGCAAGCTACCATTGAGAAGCGTTTCTCCAACGGCCTCAACTTCAACTTCAACTATGTCTGGTCTCACTTCCTGGACGATATAGATTCTTCCGGTTGGGGCAGCCATGCAGGCGCGCAGCAGGTCCAAAACTCCTTTAACCCGTCTGCAAACTATGGAAACTCGAACTTCGATATCAGGAATGCATTCAAAGGGGCTGTTCTTTACCAGCTACCCTTTGGTAGAGGCAGGCAATTCCTGAACAATAGCACTTTGCTCGATGAAATCATCGGCGGCTGGCAGACTTCAGGCACGCTCACCCTTCTGAGCGGTCAGCCCTATACTGCAGTCATGAGTAGCGGCACCAACTCGTATTCGCTGGCCGGCAATAACTTCCAATGGTTTCCCGATGTTGTCGGGAACCCCACACTCAGCCACCGCGGTGTCAATCAATGGTTTAACGAGGCCGCCTTTGCCGTCCCAGCCTCTGGAACCTTTGGCAACGAGGGGCGCAATTCACTGAATGGTCCGGGGTTCGCTCTGGTCAACCTGTCCCTTGGCAAGACCTTTGATATATGGGAACAGGTTCATCTGCAAGTTCGTGCGGATGCAAATAATGCATTCAATCATCCGAATTTCGCATTTCCTGACGCGAACCTCCAGGTAGGCTCAAATGGAGCGATTACCACCGGCACCTCGACGATCACAGGCGTGACTAATCCTTCTCGCAGTATGCAGCTTTCAGCGCGTATCACCTTCTAAATTGAAGTTTCCTTCCTCTCCTAAAGAGACGGCAGAATATGCCGTCTCTCTCTTTTTTTGTAGAATCGCCTCACCAGCGCGGCTGTGTATATGATCTGGATGTCATGGGTACAAAAAGAAGCATCGTTTTTGTAGGGCTTGTTTTTATCGTAAGTTCGGCCTTTTGCTTTTCGCAGACGCCGGAGAGCACCAGGCAGCAGATCGAATTGCACACCCAGAAAGCTCAGGCCTTTCTGCAGGCAAAGAAGCCCGACCTCGCGATTCCTGAGTTTCAGGCCGTGGTCGCGCTCGATCCTGGCAATGTCAATGCGTTGGCGAATCTCGGTGTTCTGCTGTTTTTCCGCGGCGACTATACGGAGGCGTCTCCAAAATTGCGGGCCGCTCTGAGCCTGCAGCCCAACCTGCCAAAAATTCAAGTGTTGCTAGGAATGAGCGAGAAGCGAGGCGGAGAGCCGGCAAATGCTCTCAAGGATCTCGAAGCATCGTTTCCGTTGATCGAAGATAAGCATCTTCGCGTTGAGGCGGGCATGGAGCTGATCGAACTCTACACCGCAAGCAATGATCTGGACAAAGCTGCAACCATTGTCACGCAACTACGACAGACGGATCCGGAGAACAAAGAGATTCTCTATGCCGCTTATCGAATTCATTCCGACCTCGCCGGCGAAGCGATGCTGACGCTCTCACTGGTTGCACCGGACTCAGCGCAGATGCGTCAGATCATGGCCCATGAACAGGCGAGACAGGGGCACGATGCCAATGCGATTGCTCAATTCCAAAAGGCGATTGCCATTGATCCCAAGCTTCCGGGGATTCATTTCGAGCTGGCCGAATTGCTGGCAAATTCCCAGGACATAAAGACACGGGACGAAGCGGAAGCAGAATACAAGGCGGCCCTGGCCGAGAATCGGTTTGATGAAAAGGCGCAGTCCAAACTCGGAGATGTGTATACAAAGCAGGGCAATCTTCAAAAAGCGTACGACGCCTATTCCCAGGCGGTGCGTCTGCAGCCTGACGATCCAGACGCAAATTTTGGACTGGCAAAAACGTTGATCTCTATGGAGCAGCCGGCCAAGGCGCTGCCGGTTCTGGAGCGCGTCGTTCAGCTCGATCCGACGAATTCTGCTGCGCACTTTCGCCTGAGCACACTCTATCGCGAACAAGGAAGAACGGCCGACGCGAAACATGAAGTAGACGAGTACAAGAAATATAAAGAAATGAAAGAAAAACTGCAGGGAATCTACAAAGAAATGCAGGTACAGCCAAGCGTGAAATCAAATGACGACCAGAACGAAAGATAGTGGAGAACGGCTCGCAATTCTAGGGGACCGACAAAACGCATGCCAGGGCTGAAATCAGGATTAGCGCGTGCCCAGGTATTTGCAGTGGTCTTTTCCGTTGCGGTCACGATTATGTCCTTCTCGCCATCCATTAGCGGACAGCAGGCTGACCAACCACATGCGAGTGGTACTGTTACACCAAAGAAAGTGCCCGATCGAGCTGAAGCACGGCTGCCTGAATTCGTCGATATCACGAATTCCACCGGCATTAAGTTTGAGCATCTCTCGAGTCCTGAGCAGCGGTACATCGTGGAATCGATGGGTGGAGGGGTTGCTCTGATCGACTATGATCGTGACGGCTGGCCGGATATCTACTTCACGAATTCACAGAGCGTCGAAATGGCGCTGTCCGGCAAGAAGGCAAAAAGCGCGCTCTACCATAACAATCACGACGGAACTTTTACCGATGTGACAGATAAAGCCGGTGTTGGATATCCATGCTGGGCCATGGGCGCGGCCGTGGGTGATTACAATAATGACGGTTTTCCGGATCTGCTTGTGACATGTTTCGGAGGAGTTGTCCTCTATCGTAACAATAGCGATGGTACCTTTACCGACGTTACGAAGTTCGCAGGTCTCAGCGGGGATTCACAGTGGGCCACCGGTGCTGCGTTCGGCGACTATGACGGCGATGGCTGGGTAGACCTGTTCGTCTCGCACTACGTTGATTTCCATCTGGATGATCTGCCCAAATTCGGCTCAAGCAAAACATGCCAGTATCGGGACATCGAAGTGCAATGCGGCCCGCGCGGATTGAAGGGATCGCCGGATAACCTTTATCACAACAATGGCGATGGAACATTCACGGATGTATCGGCAGCAGCGGGCGTCGAGGATTCGCAGCACTTTTTCGGGCTGACTGCGGTATGGTCGGACTTTGATAACGATGGCAGGCTCGACCTCTTTGTCGCAAATGATAGTCAACCGAATTATCTCTACCGCAACAATGGCAATGGCACATTCACCGATGTCGCAGAGGACGCTGGAGTAGCCATGAGTGAAGATGGGGCAGAGCAAGCGAATATGGGTGTTGCTGTTGGCGATTACCAGCATACTGGGCGCATGTCACTTGCGGTAACGCACTTCGATCATGAATATGCGACGCTCTTCCGCAATGACGGCCAGATGAGTTTCACTGGAGTTTCTGACGCATCAGGAGTCGCAGCCGGTACGCGCTCATATGTTGGATGGGGAGACTGCTTTTTCGATTTTGATAATGATGGCTGGGCCGACCTGTTTCTAGTTAACGGGCACGTCTATCCGCAGGTGGACAAAGGGAAAATCGGCTCCATGTATCACGAACCCAAGCTCCTGTTTCTTAACCAGCGAGACGGGACATTCAAGAACATCAGCAAGCTTGTTGGACCAGCTGTTCAGATACCCCAGGTGAGCCGCGGCCTTGCGATGGGAGACCTGTTCAATGACGGAAGAATCGAGATTGTTGTTGAAAATCTGACGGGTCAGCCGATGATTCTTCAGCCAAGAGGCGGAGAGAAAAATCACTGGATTAATTTTTCGTTAGAAGGCACGAAAAGCAATCGCCTGGCGCTCAATGCACGCGTAAAAGCCACTGTCGGCGATCTGGTTCAGACGGGAGAAGTGTTGAGCGGCGGTAGCTACTTGTCGCAAAACGATCTCCGCATTCATTTCGGGCTGGGGAGTCACACTCGTGTCGACAAAATAGAGGTGCAATGGCCCGATGACAAAAAGGATACTTTCAATGACCTGGAAGCTGATCGCTTCTACTCCATACGAGAAGGCGAAGGGATCATTTCATCCCAACAATCTCATATATCTCATTAAGATGAATTACTGTTAGGAGTTAGACAAACGGTTGTTTTCGGCGAATCTATGATCTCTGTGCTTGACACTATTTTGCTTAGAAGCGCCTAATGATTGACGGCTTAAATCAGATGCGCCGCTAATAACGAAAATCTTTTTCTGTGAACTGGCGTCCGCTGTTCAAAGCTGGGCGCATCAATCAAAAACGCCTCCCGGAGGATGGATGTTCTTGAAGGTTGGACGATATTTGCTGGTAGTTGTTGGTCTCGCGCTTTCAGTCATTCCAATGAACGCACAGCGCAAAGGCGATGTGTCGCTATGGCTGACGACTGCTGATCGAGGTTCGTTATTTGCTCAGCAAGTTGAAGCTTTACATTTTGGAGCGCCAAAAAAATCGATTCCAACCATTGAAGTGGACGATAGGCAGACTTTTCAATCCATCGACGGCTTTGGGTTTGCACTGACTGGCGGTAGCGCGCAACTCCTTATGCGTATGGAGGAATCACAGAGAACCGAACTATTGAAGGAACTCTTCTCACCCGAAGGCAAAGGGATTGGTGTCAGCTATCTGCGCATCAGTATTGGCTCGTCGGACATGAATGACCATGTGTTCACGTATGATGACCTGCCGCCTGGCGAGAAGGACATGAACCTGTCTAAATTCAATTTTGGTCCGGATCGTACAGATGTCATACCTATCCTGAAAGAAGTTCTTGCGATCAACCCGCATATCAAGATATTGGGCTCTCCCTGGACAGCGCCGTCGTGGATGAAGACGAACGAGAATCCTAAGGGCGGCAGCCTCAAGCCGGAATATTACGACGCCTACGCGCAGTATTTTGTGAAGTACATCCAAGCCATGAGGGCTGAAGGCATCAACATTGATGCGATTACCATTCAAAATGAACCTTTGAATGACAAAAATACTCCGAGCATGGTGATGCAGGCCAGGGAAGAGGGCGCATTCATCAAGCAATCACTCGGTCCAGCATTCCGCAGGGCTGGAATCACAACGAAGATCATTCTTTACGACCACAACTGCGACGTGCCTGAATATCCTCTCGAAATTTTGAATGACCCTGCAGCGAGACAATACGTCGACGGCTCTGGTTTTCACCTATACGCGGGTGAAATAAGTGCCATGTCAAAAGTGCATGATGCTTATCCAGACAAGAATCTGTATTTCACTGAACAGATGGTCATCGATCGTAAAGATGATCCAGAACTTGAAATAGCATCTCCGGTACAACGATTGATTGTAGGAGCCACGCGTAACTGGAGCCGCAACGTTTTGCTGTGGAACCTGGCGGCAGATCCTGAAAATAAGCCTCACACTGATAATGGCGGCTGTCCCATCTGCGAGGGCGCGATTACGCTGGATGGAAATAAAGTCAGCCGGAACATCGCGTATTACACAGTGGCGCATGCGTCAAAATTTGTGCGCCCGGGTTCAGTTCGCATTCAATCCAGCGCTCTGGATGAGTTGCCAAACGTCGCTTTTAAAACACCCGATGGAAAGAAGGTTTTGATTGTCGCGAACAGCAGCAAATCCTCGCAGACATTTCAGATTCGCTACCGCAATAAGAGCATTACATCGACTTTGAGTGAGGGAGCCGTGGAGACGTATGTCTGGTAGAGCGGGGAATCGAAGTCAAAATATTATGCGAGGACTTTTGCGGAAGCTAAGACCAACAAATTCCACAAGAGTGATCGCTCTTGTCGGTTTTGTTTTTGGGGGAGCTAGCCTGCCCTTGCTGGCGGCCTCTTACTATCCGATTCGTCTTGACGATCCAAAGGCCGTCTATCTCACGAAAGATAAGTTTCCCGTTCACGGTGACGGGGTTGCCGACGATAGCGATGCTCTTCAGCAGGCAATTGACAGGGTGCAGGAAACATCGCAGCAGGGAATTGTCTTTGTGCCCGAAGGGCACTACCGCATCACCCGAACGATCTATGTCTGGCCGGGCGTGCGTGTTATTGGATATGGGGTGACGCGTCCAGTCATTTTTCTAGGAAAAAATACTCCCGGGTTTCAGCAGGGCATTGGCTACATGGTGTTCTTTGCTGGAGGACGGCCGGGACATGAAAGTGAGGGCCCACGACGTAGTCAGGTAAGGCATGTCTCTAATCAGCCTTTTCCTGGAACAGTGCCTCCCGTGCTCGACGTAATCGATGCAAATCCGGGGACGTTTTATTCGGCGATGAGCAACATCGATTTTGAAATTGGCGATGGGAATCCCGCTGCGGTGGGCATCCGCTTTCACGTTGCGCAGCATTGTTTTCTCACGCACATGGATTTCCATATTGGCTCCGGGCTGGCAGCATTGCATGATATCGGAAATGAAGCCGAGGACCTGCATTTTTATGGCGGACAGTATGCAATCATGACCCGCAAGCCGTCTCCGGGATGGCAGTTTACTTTGCTCGATTCTACCTTTGAAGGGCAACGTGAAACAGCAATCAGAGAGCATGAGGCTGGACTGACACTCATCCGCGATCAATTCCGAAATGTCCCGGCTGCAATTTCAATTGACCCTGGCTATTCAGAAGAGCTTTGGGTGAAGGACTCACGTTTTGAAAACATCAGCGGCCCAGCGCTCACAATCAGCAACGAGAAAAGCGCTCGCACTGAAATCAACCTTGAAAATGTTGTGTGCCAACATGTGCCATCTTTTGCGCTATTTCGAGAGAGCGGAAAGAAGGTAGATGGATCGGGTGAAATCTATAAGGTCAGTGTCTTTTCGCACGGGCTTACCATAGCTGGAATCAACGCGAAAGCTGAGATGCAAACCACATTTCAGAGCGAGCCTCTCAGCGCATTTCCACCAGTCGAGCCGTCCGCGATTCGCGATCTTCCTGAACGCAGAACTTGGGTGAATCTGCAAACACTCGGAGTAAAAGGTGATGGAACCACTGACGATACCGCCGCCATACAGAAAGCGATTGATGAACACACTGTAATCTACATTCCGACAGGGCATTATTTGGTCAGCGATACCATTACGCTGAAGCTAGACACTGTACTGATCGGTCTGCATCCAAGCACGACGCAGTTCGATCTCGCGGACTCGACACCTGGATTTCAAGGACCCGACACCCCAAAGCCTCTGTTGAAGGCTCCGCAAGGCGGCAAGAATATCGTAACCGGCATTGGGCTCTATACCGGTGGAATCAACAGCCGCGCAGTTGGGGCCATGTGGATGGCTGGCGCGGACTCTTTGATGGATGATGTGAGGTTCCTTGGTGGTCATGGGACAAACAATCCCGATGGCACTCGCAGCAATCCCTATAACAACACTCACACTGCTGATCCCGATATTCACCGACGCTGGGATGGACAATATCCGAGCCTCTGGGTAACGAATGGGGGCGGCGGCACATTCGCCAACATCTGGACTCCTGATACATTCGCCCAGGCTGGCCTGTATGTTTCCTATACGGAGACGCCAGGTCATGTGTATGAGTTGTCGAGCGAGCATCACGTCCGCAATGAAGCGAAGCTCAATCATGTTTCTAATTGGGAGCTCTTTGCTTTGCAAACAGAAGAAGAAAGAGGCGAGGGACCGTTTGCACTTCCACTGGAGATCGACCATTCGAAGAACATCTTGATTGCGGATTATCACTCTTATCGCGTAGTCAGCATGTATCAGCCGTTTCCATATGCAGTCCGCATAGCGCATTCGCAAAATATTCGATTCCGGAATCTGCATGTATACAGCGATAGCAAGGCATCATTCGATAATTCAGTCTTCGACCAATCGCACAATACAGAAATTCGCTTCCGCGAGATTGGATCGCTCACCGTCTCAGGAGAGAATGTAAATGCTCAGTCGTCGTCTGCCGCTTCAGTCATTGCTACTGATGCGAAGGTGGAGAAGCTTACCGGAGGCTTTTTCAATGTATCTGGCGGTGCTGTGGACGCGGACGGCAGGCTCTACTTCGTCGATGCCCATTGGCAGCGAATCTATCGCTGGTCGCCTGAAGCGCATGATCTCGACATCATCCGAGACAATCCGCTCGACCCAGTCAACCTTGCGGTCGATAAAGCAGGGAATTTGATGGTGATTTCCTACGGAGGCGATGGCACAGTCTACAGCTTCCGTCCCGATTCGCCTGCCGATCAGCTCACGCTTCTCAAGCCGCAACCGGCTACAGATCGTCCAGGCATGAGCGCAGTCCTGCCAGTGGATTACTGGAGAAACGAGAACGATTTTACGCAGGCAATCCCAGTTCGTAAGCCGTCTCAATATGTTTCACCGGACGGAACTACATTTATACCGGCTGGAGAAGACTTTACGACAGGCGCTCTCTATTACGGCACAAAGATGTCTGATGTACTGCGCGCTTTCGGGATGGCGAA
>Ga0206863_1006_pt2 | contig 93304 bp, 77 predicted proteins | sample Alteio_BWOrgCont_41_FD_152634 | JGI IMG/M metagenome (GOLD analysis project Ga0206863, IMG submission 152634) | Enriched cells from forest soil in Barre Woods Harvard Forest LTER site, Petersham, Massachusetts, United States -... | ecosystem: Environmental > Terrestrial > Soil > Temperate forest >...
GAGCTTCCCCGCGGCTTGGAAAAACTGCGACGTGCCTACGAGATGGGATCGAAGGTTAAGCGAGCCCGGGCAGAGCTGGTGGAAGGCCTGCTGCGCGCCGCGCGCGCCAGTCAGAGCGATCCGCCGCAGGCTCGTGTCTATCTTCAGGAGATATTGAGCCTGGACCCAGGCAACCATGCAGCGGCTGGCCTGCTGCGTTTTGTTGATGACCAGACGGAATATCAGCAGGTAGACGAGGTCCTTTCGCAAGCCCGGCAGCTGCGTACCAGCAACGATCTAAGCGGAGCGATGGATCTTCTGGAGCGTGCCAGCGCCGAGTATCCACGTAATGCCCGCCTGCGGCAGATGCTGCACGAAATGGACGCGAGTCGCAACGAGCTGCGTACCCGCGATCTTGAAGTCGTGCGTCGAAAACGGCTGGAAGCTGACAGCTTGGTGAGTGTACCCTCCCTCAACGAGCACGTGGCTTCGGTTGAGCAAATAGCGGGCCGGTACCAGGGTGACGAAGAGTTTCAGAATGAATCGCGTATGCTGCGTGCGCGTCTACATACGATTGCGGCTACATTTCCGCAACAGCCGGTACCTCCCCTCGAAACCAGGAACGGCAACAAGCAAGCTTCAACCACGGAGAGCGGTAAGTTCGGGAGTAGGAAGTTGCTGTATGCCGTAGTCGGCTGCGTCGCGGCGATCCTTTTAATTGCCGTCTGCGCTTTGCTGTGGCGCAGGGCGTCCGGCCATTCGCAGACAATGTCAGCCACTGCTGAAGGGCCGATGCTCAGCGCGGTCACAATTCACTCGGTCCCAGCTGGCGCGCACATTCTGCACGACGGACAGGAGATGGGCGTCGCCTCGCCAACACTGACCGTGAAGATGCCCGCGGGAAAGAGTGTTCTTGAGGCACAACTGGACGGATATGAGCCTCAGTCGGAAACGATCGACGCGTCCATGGCTCATCCAGCGGAGATAAGTTTTGCGCTAGTACCTGTTAGCCAACAACTACGTGTTGTTGGTAATGGCTCATTGAGCCTGAATGGCGCCCCGGCCACGCCACTTGTCATGGGCATGTTTTCGGGTGAGCTTCCGGCTGGAAGTCACGCGCTCCGCTGGACCGGCAAAGGCGGGTATGATGCTACCCTTCATGTCGATGTCCAGGATGGCAAACCGGCCGCCCTTGTCAGTCCGATACAGACCAGCCAGTCTGGGGCTGCGCTCCTAGTCAGCGTCGCATCAAAACAGGCACGCCTGTACACAAGCACCCCAATGCCCATCACTCTCGACGGAACCGCACGAGGCGTGGCAAACAATAGCGGACTCGAAATCGAGCTCCCTGCAGGCTTGCATACGATCATTGCCGGAAAAGAGCCCCATGCGCTGACGAGCAAGATCGAGAGTGGCACCGGGCGCTTGCTGCTGATTACCTTCGAAAATGCTCCTGGCCTCGGCTCGCTCACAGTCTTGACCAACGTCGATGGCGTGGCCCTCAAACTGTTGCATGGCACTGCCACGGTGCGCCAGGGCACGAGCGCCGCCGGCAGGTTGGATATGGCCGATCTACCTGCTGGCAACTACACTTTGCAGGCAGCGGCGCCATCTTCCGAGCCACTCGACGCACAGTCTGTTGTGATTAAGAAAGGACAGAGTTCGACTGTAACGCTCCAGGTCACGAAAATTCCAGTGCTGCTTCCCTTGCGTGTACGAACGCTGCCCGGCGCGAAAATTCTGGTGGATGGCAATCCGGCCGGAACCACCAATGCAGACGGATCGCTGCTGATTTCGGCGCTTCCTGCTGGAGCACACCACATCGAGGTACGTCGCAGCGGGAAGAGTTCCACGGTGGATGTCAACCTCACGGACGGACAAGGAAGCCCATATGTGGCCGACCTTAAACTTGATAAAGGCGCTGGCATAGTCACATTGCAACTGGACCCGGCCGATAGTGCGGTGACCGTGTATAACGCGAAGGGTGAACAGGTACCGGTGACGGGTACACACTTTGATCTGCCAGAAGGCAGATATCACTTCATCGCGCGCGCGAACGGCTATGTCGATCGCGGCGAAGCTGCAGACGTTACAGGGGACGGCACAACAACGGTCAACCTCAAGCTCTCGCCCTTCACCGTCGCCACCGCGGCGCCTACGATCGATGGATGGGAGACTTCTGATTGGACCGCCGATGCGAAGAGTCACACACTGACGCATCACAGCACGGATATAGGTTTCTACTCTGCGCAGCCAAGTCGAGGCAAGTACATCTTTGCCGGATCATTCGGTCGAGGATTCCTGTTTGGCAAGCCAAAGGTAGAGTGGGTTGCAAACTACCGTGATCCAAATAACTATCTCCTCTACTCACTTGACCGCACCGGATTGGAGTTGTTTACGGTTAGCTCCGGAAAGAGAGTGGCAAACGGAAACAAGATAACTTTCCCACAACTCTCCAAGTATCAAATCCTGCTCCAGGTTACGCCCGGACACGTCATCACATCGTTGGACGATGGCCATGGATGGAAGCAAATCAGCGACTGGGGCGGGCTTCCTGAAAATGTCGATGCGAGCAAGTTTGGTTTTAAAGGACCAGTAACCCTCACCAGCTTCAGCTATATACGATAAGACGTCCGATAGGATGGAGGCTATGTGTCAGCGATCGCACTGAAAATTCTGGTCGGTGGAGAACAGCTCGAATCGAGTTTGAGCAGCCGCCAGGGCACTGTCAATCGAGTTGAGGTTATAAAAGAGCTTAACCGGCATTCATGGTGTGAGATTGAGCTCACTCAAACTGCGGGCAGCCGTCCACCGATCGATCAATGGATCGGACGGCCTATCTCGCTTGAGTCGACAGCCTCTGGCGTCAAGCTCTTTGTTGGTTTTGTTTTCGATGTGAAGCTGACCTATCAGACCTCCGGCAGCTTCGGGGTCGTCATCAAAGCTTTAAGTATGAGCTATAAGCTCGACCTTGCACCCCGGTACCGGTACTATGGGCCACTCGCAGTATCCGGCGTTGCGCAGCAGATGGCCGGAGATGGCGGGATCAACATCGTAGTAAAGGGCGGCGGTGGCACAGCTCCATTGGATCTGGTGCAGTGGGGAGAGACGGACTGGCACTTTCTATGGCGGCTCTGTGATGATTTCGGAATCTACCTGGTCGCTACTGATGATGGCGTCCGTATTGACGAAGGATTCTCTGAAACTGGTCCAGACCTCTCGTGGCGCAGTGATCAGGACAACGGACTTGTCGAGTTCTCCGTTGGCGGCTCACTCGGAGCAGCCTCTATAGATGGCTGCCACTATGATTTCTCCACCTCAAAGAGTGAAGCTTTTCAGCACGTATCACAAGACCCCACGCTCAGCGGCGCGGTTGATACCTTTACAAGCGCAGTGAAACAACAGGCTAAATCTGTTCTGAAGTCTGGCTATAAATCATGGCGCAACCGGGTGAAATCAATTGGCGACTACCAGACATCCCTTCAGCAGGAAGCGGAGTGGTCTGTCGGTAGTCGGCTGGCATGCGGAGGTGTCAGCCGTTGCGAATCTCTGTCTCCTGGGCAAAGCGTGCGGGTGAAGGGTGTCGTTGATGGCGAGGGAAAGTACAACATCGTGCGCGTCGTACATCTCTGGGGACCTGAAGGCTATACCAACCAATTCAATTGCACGCCCTGGACCAAGTACCGGTCCCATCCCCATCCTGCCCGCCCAAGCGTTGCCGGTGTCTACTCAGCGCGGGTCATTAATATCGACGACCCGCAGCGGCAGGGTCAGGTGCAGGTACAGTACTACTGGCAGGAGCAGGGGCAGACTACATGGATTCGCCACTTGACTCCTTATGCGGGCGCAGATCGCGGCTTGTTCTTTCGCCCGGAAGTCGGCGATGAAGTGCTGGTTGCTTTTGAGGAAGGCGACCCAGAACGGCCTGTGATTCTGGGCTCGGCATGGAATATGTCGGATGCTATTCCTAATGAGGATTTCTGGGGTGGAGAGACGCACAATAACGATGTGAAGCGAATCGTCACCAAGAGCGGTCATCGCATTTCGTTTATCGATAAACAAGGTGAGGAAACCATTGGAATAGCGACACCGACGCACGCAAAACTGGTGCTGCACGAAAAGGCTGCAGAGACGGGGCGACCAGCAGACGGCGACCTGATCTTCAATGCACCAAATGGACGCATCCACTTTCATGCCAAGTACTGGTCGCGCGAAGTGGGCGAGTAACAAGGAGAAGACATGGCGGTTTTCGACGGAAGCGTAAAGACACCACGCCGAGTTGCGGATCCTTTGACTGACAAACAAGTCAGCTTGCTTGCGGATCTTACATTGGGAGCAATCAATACTCCTGGCGCGCTGCTGTATCCCGGTACAGACGTATCAGTAGTTCATGGCGATCAGCAGTTACATGTCGATCAGAATCGCTTCATGAAAGTTGGCATGAACCAGGATGTCACCATCGGGATGAATGAAGTCTACCTGGTGGACATGAATCGAACGATGACGGTTATAGGCAACTACACCAGAGATGTGAAGATGAATTCGCTCATCGATGTGACTGGCAATTACACGAAACATGTCATTTGTAACTACTTCAAGAATGTGACAGGTAATTCGACCAATGTCATCACCGGATTCTATTCAAAGTCGGTGACGCTGGACTACACCAAAACAATTATTGGATCGTCGACGAATGCCATTACAGGAATTTACAGCAAGACGGTCCAGTCCAATTATCTGAAACATGTGCAGGGCACTTCTTCCAATACAGTCGTTGGCGACTACTCCAAGCTGTTGAGCGCCAACTATCTGAAGGTAGTCACAGGGAACTCGAACGTGCAAGTGACGAGCGAGTCGGTCGTGCAATACATTGGCAATCACAGCCGGACATGTGGCGCCGATCATAAGATGTATATCGCCGGTACGAACACGCATACTACTATCGGCCCGACAATCCGCACGGAAATTGACGTGACGGTATCGCAGCAGGTCGATAATCACGTGGATGCGCATCCGTCGAATCTGAACGAGGACAAGAACAACTGGTTCACTGCCGCGGACAAGAAAGGGAGTTGGCAGAGGTATCTTAAGCTGGATTACACATCCGGCTTTTACAATTCAGGATCAATTTTTAAATTGGACGTGAATGGCGCTAATTATGGAGTGAACGGAACTACCAATGCGGTCTTTGTCGAGAAAATGGACTGCGGCTTTAATAAAAATGAGATTGGTGTAGCAAAAGACAAATGGCATGGAGTCAGTATGGTAGGCGCCGGCGTTATAGCCAAGGCCGCCGTGAACACAAGCAAAGCCGTCGTTGCGACTGCGCATGCCGGCGGTGCCAGCGTAAAGTTTCTCGGCGGCATCCTCCAGGCTGTCCCGGCAAAGATTCAGGCCGGAGTTACCTGGGCTATCAACCAGTTCATGTAGAGATTAGGCTAGCATGCTGAAAAGCGAGGAGATCGTCAGAATAGATTCCAAAACATTACTGCCCTGGCGCTGGGCAGAGTCGATGCGCAGCTGTTCGCTTTTCTGGATTCCAGTGAACCTTGGATCTATTCCTCGCGGCCAGCGTGAGTGGCTGTTGGAGTTTTTTACCCGCCTGTCCGCTCATTTATCCGAGGCAAGCGGTCTGCAGGCAGAGCATTTCATGCAGATGCCGGTTATCGACGAAAATGAGCAACTGCGCAAGGAATTTCTGAATGCGATGATGAAGGAGTACCCCATGCTTGGGCGGTGCTGGTGGCCACGGGGAAAACAGCCTATCGCGGCGTCGGACCAGGAAGTGGAATTGCTTGCCAGCAAAAAGAAACAATTTCGTCCGTATGATTATGCTCCGCAGCAGGCGTGGTGGTTCTTGGGCAGGGACGCTGACGCGCTGCGGGGGCGCTATTTAGGATATGGCGGACTCACAGTCTTTTTCAGGAAGCCAGATGCGGAGGAAAACATCGTAGTCGTGCCTCCCACGGCAGAAACGCAGATGATCATTCCGAAATTTCTCCGCAATCACCCGGGATTAAAAATTCTCCTCGAAGATTTCAATCCGCAGAAGCCGAATCAGATACCTGGCTTCATACGAAATCATCCCGCCATGAAGCAAGTATTTTCGGTTTTCGATGTCGATAAAGCGCAGGAGAAGAAAAAAGCTCTGATGTCGTCTTTTCGCAATCAGACGAAGGAGATATTCGGAGTCGGGATATCGCGAGACCTGGAGTACGAAGGGATACTTTTTGTGCTCCCTAAACTTGCTTCGCAAGACTTTTTTGCGCAGACTGACCAGCAGATTCGCCACTGGTTTGAGGTCTTCGACATTTACATCAACGAAAGCCCTGAAGATCAGGGAATTATCCTGGCCTGTAAAGACAATTTGACGTCTTTGATTGCATCGAGTGTTGGAGAGATGCGCAGTAAAGGATATCGATATTGGGAGGGCTGAGTCGTTGATTGTCAATCAACCATTGCTGCCGGCAAACAATACGGAGGATATTCGAATATATCTTCCCGTGAAGGAGTTAAGCCTCGAAGGGCAGGAAGGAGGCTTCGAATACTACCTCATTCCCGCGCCTCGGGGTCTACGGCCTGACTCCTATGATCTTGCGCGAGCATTTCTGCAGGAACTAGTCTCTTATTTCACGGCCCGTCTCGGCTGTGGACATGAGAGCTTTATACAGATAGGGCAGGTGCGTGAACAGGAAGCAACCCGTCTATTCGCCGACCACGCACGTGATTGGATTCCAGAAGCTGGCCTGGGTGTGTGGCCGCATCGCCCTGCGCCCCGCATGTGGAAGATGGAAGACATGGAAAACATAGAGTCCGCTTCGGGGACAGGGCCCATGTTGCATTCTGTGTTCCGTGTGACGGCTCACGCAAATGCCAGACTCGACGCAATGACCACCATGCTGGGTACCGGTTGCGGACTGCAGCTTGTGAGTCATGTTGAAAGCGCCGTTTTGCTGCAGGACCTTAAAGGGCTCTTTCTGGGCTTCATTCAGGACCGTGTATTTCGTATCTTTCCCTGGTACGTGCCACTGATTGAGAAAGCGGCACTCGCTGAATCGATGGCACCGTTTACCGCAAGTGTATTGCGTGGTATCTCGCTTTATATACGGGAGAGCCCGGAGGACGGCGGTATCCTGATCGTGTCGGCACAGCCGATGGCAGAGATTTTTTCACAGCTCGGCTGCAGACAAATGGAACGTGAAATGAAATCCACATGGACCGTGGCGGAGTGAGCAAAGTGGCTGGATATCCAACTGACCTATACGTTGCATCACAAACTGCGCATGAAATGGTTGTCGTCGTCCCTCCTTTTAATTCCCATTCTTTCGGGTGGATTTGGATCGTCAGCCTGTTGTGTCTGGGAATAGGTTATGCTGTGATTTTTTCTTTATGGAAAAATGTGCCCCGTCCTATTCATCCCGCCTTGCGGTTAACCTGGCTTATTCCTATTGCGATTGCAGCGCCGTTTTTGGTATTAGGCGTAATAGGGCAAGTTAAGACGCAGGTCACCCTTTCAGCGGATTCAGGCACTTTGAGCGTACAAAAGACTCTTCTATCATTTCTCATCAGCTCAAAAGAATATCCGTTTTCAGCGGTGCGTAGCATCAAAGTCGGTGTGGCGGACATCAGCCTGTTTCTCTACGTGAGTCTTGTGAATAAACCCCCCGAAAACCTGACAGGCGCAACCGACCAGACCGGGTATAGTGAAGTAGCCGAGGCCATGAATGCATTCCTGGATGCGAACCGGCGATGATTGCTGGTCAATCTCCGGATGCAAGCCGAAAGGCCAGTTCCTGCGGCAATCCTCTTGCCAGTATCTTGTCCTGAACGGTACGGATGTCATATTCGACACGGAAGAATTCAACGACTCTCGTCGCCGAGTCATAGATGCAGTATGCCGCCCGCGCGTCGCCATCGCGCGGCTGACCTACAGCACCGGGATTCAGAAGATATCTTCGATCTGGGATGATCGCCATCTGATCGGGCAGGGCATGCAGGCGAGATACTTCAAAGCTCCGCCGATACAATTCTCCGACAAAGCCTCCTTGCACGTGCGTATGTCCAAAAAACGTGAGTTGCTCGCTTGCATAGCGTAAGCCTGCTTCTGCTTCATGTTCGTGAAACATATAGCGGTCCTCATCGTCGGGTGCGCCATGGACAAGATCGAAGTCTTCCACCAGCACCGGGCCCCGATCCAGGTTGAGCAGCCATTGCGTGTGTTCGTCAAGCAACTCCTCTCTGGTCCAACGCGAAGAGCATTGCGCCGTTGCGTTGAAAGAATCGAAAGCAGACGCTCCCGAACAGGCTTTGTCATGGTTCCCTCGAATGACCACGTCTGCATGTGCACGGACCCATGCAGTCACTTCATTCGGATTCGGACCATACCCCACAATATCGCCGAGACATAGAATCGCCTGGTGGCGCCGGCCCGCGGCGTCACGCAGAACGGCATTCAAGGCTTCCCAATTTGCGTGGATATCACTCAGTATCAGAAAACGCAAAGTTGCTCTCTTGTGCTGCCTGGTCATAGAACTCGGTTGAAAGACGTCGCCTGCTCTTTTGGTATGACAAAAGCGGGCAGCAGTTCGCGGGTATGGTCAGGAACGGCATCGGCAAAGCACAGTATTCCGCAGAATCCATGAAAATATTTTGCTGCAAACGATGTGCAGCGTCCCAGTTCGCGGTCTTGCAGGCCATTATGGCGCGTGTGATCAGGATGGCGTCCACGATCGTCTGTCCTGGCCGGTAATTCTTCCAAAGACAGACAAATCCCGTCACTGGGTCAACGTTGACGTGCAAGATAGGGCGGACAAAATAGCCCTCTAACGGTAGGCAGGGATAATAGCGAGGGTATACATATCGAAGAGAGTGCTCTGTTTCGACATGCCGCCCGCTTTCTTTGCTAACCCATGCTGGAGACTCTCGCACAGCAATGCGGATTTCCTCCTGCAAGCGAACAACGGAAGCAAACACGGGTCGGTTTGCATCCACCAAGGCTTCAAGAAGCTTCCACTCTGCATCCATGCGGCGATTGCGCACGCTCATCTGCATATCTCAACCATTCAGCACGATCGTTGACACGCGGAGAATATCGTTTGCCCGTACGCCTTGTTCCGGAAGAGGGACTGAGAAGTCGAGTGAAAGACTATTCCAGACCACCTGAGGTTGTCCCTCGCCTTTTAGATAGTCCCCTCGCTCTCTTAGCTCGAATAGTATCTCGTCAAGCGTGGTGTCTAGCGTTTCCTGTTCATCGATGTCAACGTTGAATTTTTGCTCTGCTCGAACTGTATCGAAGAGCATCTGGTATTTGGGCATTACGGTTCTCCCTGCTATGCAAGCGTTGCGAATAAAACTTATCTGTTTAACTTTTCTGGACGCGCCCCTGCTGCGACATACTCTCTTACATCAGTAGGCAAATCTGGAATAGTCCAGCCACATCGGCTGCATTGACCATTGTTGTCATCCCAACATGCACGGCATTGGCCATGTCCGCACCCTTTGCAAGGCCAATGTGCCACATCCCAATCTGCCAGGCGTAGGCAGAGAGCACACCGGCCACCATGCGCCTGTGAGCCGAAGTTTTCCTGCCACCACGAGAAATCAAGAGGAAACAAGGCGACTTGATTTGTTTCGCACAAGGAGCATCTACCACGTTCAAAGTGCCAGCAGTTCTCACAAGCCATCAAATGACAGCGCGGGCATGAAAAAGAAAGCAACCGGCGTAACCTGACATGACAGAGCTGGCACTTGGCTCCGCGCATGCTCAGGCCGAGCGCAGGAGCTCCGGACAGAAGCCCCGCCAGCAGCGGAGCGGCCCAAGCTGCAGGCGAATAGACTACTTCCGATCCTACTTTTTCAAAAACAAGACCCAACAGGCTGGCAGCTGCTGCGACAAGAGGAAGCAGATAGATATGTTCGACATCGAACGCAAACGCGCGCATGCCACCAAGCAGGATCGCTCCGCAAAGAAGACCCCCGGCAAGATCACCGGCAAGTCCCCATCGCGTAGCAACCAGCTGCACGATCGCTGCGAGAACGCCAAGCGCCGTAAGCAGAACGTACGTACGCAGCCGCGTCATGAAGCCCTCTCTACCATCTCATTACGCAAGCTATCGAGGATGACAAGCTCACGGCCGTTGCAGAATGGGCACGCGCCCCAGCGCCGAACCCAGGCAATACGCCGGTGCGGGAAAAACTGCCTGCCGCAAGTGCTGCATTCTGCGAGCGTGCAAATTGGGAACAGTGCTCCGGACATCTCAGCATGGAGCGGACACATGACGCTACGACTATGCTGGACCGTTTGAGATAGAGGCACACCATCGAGATCTAGATGCACAGAGAAAGATTCCTTTGCATTCTCTGTTGCGGAAAGAGCAATCTCCACTTGAAGGCCCGCCACAATGGAAGCCATGGTCGCCGTACTTGTCCAAACCGGTTGTTCATTTCGCTCGTGCGCCCAACAGGCATGCACATCTGACTCCCACATGCTGAACAGTTCGGCCCGCCGGCCGCTGGAAAGCAGGCAGGCGAAGCAGGCAGCAGAGTCAACGCCTGGAAACCACGACACACGGCCAACACGAGTGCTCACGCCGCCCAGACCGGCATCGCAGACCGGCAACCGGTAGCGCGCAGCGAGAGCAGAGATCTCTGTGCGAGCCAGATCTGTGTCGACACAGCTGAAGAGCACTTCGGCTTTCAAAAACTGTTCCGGTTCAACATCTGCGATTTCTACTGGCATCCCATTCCAGAGAGTCTGCGGAAACCACGTTTGCAGTCGATCAAGAGCATACGAAACCTTGCTTTGGCCAATCGCAGCTCCTTCTCGCAGCAGTATGGATCGCGCAGTGTTCTTCTCCTCCAGCACATCGCAATCAGCAAGAAACACCGCCCCACAGCCTATAAGTCCAAGATTCTTCACAACCTCGGAGCCAAGCGCACCTATACCTGCAACTAGAACTTGGCGGAACACAATGCACACTCCGGAAGATACGTCTAAGTGAAGAGGTCTGAAGCTTCCTCAGTATACAAAGCGCAGAAATACTTTTGAGTTAGTAAGAGTCATCTATTCAACGCAAATATCTTGAATAAAATATTCCAGCTAAATTGGACAAGAAAGCGTAGGAATGGACACTTCAGGTGGCTTGCAAATGAGGACAATTCACAACAGTAATGTGAAGTGCACTTTGTGCGGCACGGAATGCCTGGAGGGTATTTCATCGCTGTGCTTTGCACGGAGTCCCCAACTTCTGCATGAATATTTATCAAACGCTTTATTTTATGTCGCTCGCGGGCGGGACGGCCGGGTTGCTCGCATGGGCTTCCCAGGCACTTCTGGTTCTGCTGATACCGGCAGGCTCTCCAGCGTGGCCGTCCGCAGTCATGGCAGCCGCGCTGCTGGGCGGATTCATTGGCGGTTTTACCGTTGCATTTGATGAGAAGTGGGCAGGCAATCGGGTGCAGGCGCGATGGGTTGCAATGGGCGCTCTGATTGGCTTCGGCGCAGGCATGCTGTCAGGCGCATTGCATCTGCCCTTGCGTACCGCGCTGCCCCGGGCGCTTCCTCTGGGCACGGTGCTTGGCTGGATGGTGAGCGGTGCCCTTATTGGGGCTGGATTAGGTGCGCGCTGGATTTCAGTGAATCGCGCCCGGATCGCGCATGGCATGGTGGGTGGAATGTGCGGAGGCTTTCTGGGCGGGATGGTCTTTGGCACTCTCAGCCAATGGCTGCCAGGCACGTCGCAAGCAATCGCCTTCGTCCTTACTGGCGCCGGAATCAGCTTTGGAATTGCTTTTGCGCCAATCCTCCTTCGCGACGCTGTATTACGGTTTGTGAACAGCGGTGATCCACGAGCGTCGAGTAAGCTCGGCAAGAAAGAATGGGCCATTCAAGAAGGAGATAGCTATGTGCTCGGTAGTCAAAGCGCTGATCTATCTAAGTCCACTTACGGACGGGAAGTAGATATCTATCTTCCCGATGGATCGGTCGCGCCGCGTCACGCGCGCATTTATGGTAGAGACGGGCGCTTCTATGTCACCCGTCATCCTGATGTTATGTCCGAGGCAGGTTTGCGCCGCTTCGTGCTCAAAGCACAGAACCGCTCTGTCACCTCTCCATACGAGCTGCATGACCAGACCCTGATCATCCTTGGTCGCACGACCCTCATGTTCATCGCGAAGCAGAAAGCGGGGCTTGCGCAACCATGAAAATGGTTATCCGCATCCTCGCAGTTCTTCTCGCCGCCACAGGATGGCAGCAGGTGTCTGCCCGCGGGCAATCCACCTCTCTCGACTTTCTCAGCAAGCCGATGCTGATTGAATGCGAACCCGAGGGGGCTGATGCCTGTTTTCGATTGCAGTTTGATTTCGTCGACGAAACGGGAAGCTCAGTGAATGTGCAGCTTCCACCCGCCAACCAGTTAGCGTCGCATATAGAAATTCAAGTAGACGGGCAACCTGTTAGGCCATTCCACGCAGTGACGACTGCGGGCAGCCTAAACCGGACGAGACGTCCGCAGACCACGCTTCTGCTTTTCGACGTAAGCGGCAGTATGCTGACCAACGACCTCGCAGGTCAATCCCGCTTTGAAGCTGCAAAAGGAGCGGCAGCCGAATACCTGAAGAATTTTTCCGATGGTCAGGACCGCGTGGCTATTGTTCCATTTGCCAGCCGCGATGTCGAGAAAACCGTCGCCGCTGCACGCTTTGTGGATACGCGGGCCGCAGCGCAAACAGAACTGGACGCGCTGCCCAGACCGGAGCCTCGTAACAATACAGCCTTGTACTCGGCTGTACGCGATGCCGTGGAGACGCTTCAGCAGCATCGTCGCTCCGATGAGGAGCAGCCACGCCTTATTCTGCTGACAGATGGGACAAACGACGTGCGGCCACAATCCGGAGATGACCAGGGGCTGCTTACCGGGCCGAGTGGACTGACTGCAGCGGCAAGCGCAGTGCAGCAGTCAGGGGTCGATGTTCTGCCCATAGGGCTCGGCAACAGACAGTCGATTGACGAGGTGGCGATGACGCGCTTGGGAACGCGTCCACCATTAATTACTTTTGATCTCGATGCCCTGCATAAAGCATTCCAGCTGCGGCAGCTTCCACAGGACGGAACCCTGACAGTGACGCTCCAGGCGCCTGAGAGCCTTGGATCACGCACGCTCCTCGCTGGTCGAGTCGTCCGCTTCCGCGCCAAGGCCACACTGGCCGATGGGACCGTGCTTGTCGAGAATCGCCAGGCGTTGTGGGTTGCTCCGCCGGTTGCAACCCCTTCGTTTGAGGGCACGGCGACGGACGCAGAGCAGCGCGCTTTCCTGACAAATGCGCGGCTTGATCGTGGATCGCCCCTGCTCTTCCTGCGGCCATTCCTTGTCTTTGCAGCCCTCGCTGCGCTGCTGGCCGTACTGTGGTTTGGTGTGCCTCGACTGATCTGGCCCGAACGATACGACCATCGCGCAGCACGGCCCGTCCGGCCAGAGTACTGGCCCGGTGCGGAGCCGGTGAAGCGTCGAGACAATCAGCCCGCATTTCGGCAGGCGCCACCAGGATTTGAGACGGCAGGTCGCGGTATGCGCGCGCCCATACGCAGTCCTGGCGAACATACGATCGTTCGTCCAGTCACAGGATTTGATCCGAATAAAACGCGGTTGAGTTAATGGAAGGAGATCTATGCCGATCATCGATGTGAAGCGCCAGGGTGTCCGGCCCGCCGTTCGCAAGGTTCCTACAAGCACCTGCGCGGTGACAATGCCTATGACATTAGAGCAGGTAGGACGTGAGGCTCGCTCAGAGAATGAAGAGCCAGAGATGGTGGAGTCGCTCCAGCACGCCTTCGAGAAATTCAATCCGCAGATGAAGTTTAAAGGATTGGCAGGCGCGGAAGAGACCGAATTCCAGGCAGAACTGCGCTTTCGCAGCATCAAGGATTTCGAGCCCTCCAACATCATGGCTCGCCAGGAGATCCGGGCAGAAGATGGCTCGGTGACTTATCTGCGCAACGACCTTGCCGATCTGAAGAACAACATCGACCTGATGTACCGACTGAAGGACCGCTGGAAGCTGCCTGCGGTGCGGCGGGCATGGAGCAATCCAGAGCAGCGGCGGCAGATCATCGCCGCTCTGGAGCAGCTGCGGGATGAGCTCGACAAAGTTGTTGAAGGAGAAAAGTAAATGGAGACGCTTACAAAATCTACCAGCGAAATTCTGGGAGACGCACCGGCGCGTGACGTTTTGTTAGAGATCTTTGCCGATCTCCATCCTGGCTTGATCGATGAAAACCGCTCGATCACCTCCATTTTCACTCCGCAGAACGCACGCGAATTTCTTGTCCAGCTTTCTGACGTGACCTCTCTGCTGAGCGAAGAGGATAGCTTTGAAGAAACTCTGAACAAGCTGCAATCGCAGATCAACCGGGCGGAAGAGATGCGGGATGAGCTTCTGGAGCAGGTTTTTGCGCGGCTGCGACCTATCGAGCGTAGTTATCGTGAGCTGCAAACCTTCTTCGACAACACAAAAGTCTACGACGGCAAGCAGCGGAAGCCAGTCGAGTTATTCATCTGGAACGCAGACCCGCGTCAGATGAAAGACGTATATAGCATGACCGTTGCAGCCATAGAAAACTTTTGCAAGAAGCGCAACGATAACTTTAACTTTCGCGATGATATCTGCAATCTTGTCATTCCAGGATGGATCAACCAGTTGGTTCGGGAGCGCCTGGAAAACATCGCGAATCAATGGGGCATCCTGCTCATTACCGACATCGATGACGAGAAATCGTTTCAGAACGTAGAACGGAATTTCCGGCCTGGCGGCAAATACGAATTTCTTAAGCGGCCTGAGGATCGTGCGGCAGCAGATGTCGTTGTCATGGGCTATTTACAGTTACGTCCAAGGCATTGGTTCGAGAAGACGATTGACAACGGTGATGACCTGTATGGTCCTCCGTCGCTTGCCTTCGCCGGCGCCGTGGCTCGCACGGACGATAGTGCGGGCATGGCACAGGGTCCGGTTGGCTCGCGCTTCGGCCAGGTCACCGGTCCCGAGAAGGCCAGGATCGAACCGCTCATCAGCGAGATGGAACATATCAGCATGGAGCGTCAGCTCATCCCGGTCATCCGCGATGCAGATAACAAGCTCTGCTTCTTTGGCTGCAGAACGCTCGCCGACGACCCTTACGGAGTGTATAAGTTCTTCACCTCCTATCGCATCATCCGCTACATCGAACGATGCTGCCGACACTATCTCTTGCAGGTGGCAGGTCAGGTGCTCACACGCGAGTTCATGGACGAAGCCATCGAAAAGCCAATCGCGCGCATGTTGCAGGAGCAGGTCGAGGCGGGCACTCTAATTGACTACAAATTGGAAATCGATCGTGATGCGAATAAGCGCATGCAGGGCATCTGTGACCTTAAGCTCGAGGTTATGCCGACGGGACCAGGTGAAAGCTTCCGCCTCAAGATCGATACCCCCGAGTTTGCTTCTGAGGGAGCAAAGCAGGAGCCGGCAGGCCGATAGCGTGCATCCGCTAAACGCAGATGGGGCCGGGCATGTGGAGTGACCGCATCCTGGGCGCTCTCCGGAAGCGGCTGCACCGGCGGCCTGAAGTTCAACCCAAACCCACAGCCGAAGGAAAAGAGAGGACGACCCACATGTCAAGTCCATTGCGCAGCACAGTCACTGTAGATGGAAACAAGTTCGATGCACTGGCGAGCACAGTGCGTTTTGCCACGTTGAAGGATCGTGCAGGTATGCCGGAAATGGGCACGCTTTCTACCGCGATCAAGATCTACGTCGACTTTCACGATGATACAAACATTCCGCACAGCACGTTGCAACAGCTCTTCAATCTTGCGAACGTCGTAACCCGCGACAAGATTGTCGATATGAAGATCGAGTATTGGAAGGATGATGCCAAAAAAGATGCCCTGTGCAGCTATAAGTTCAAGGGCTGGATCAGCCGCTTTGAGACCGGGAACCCGCTGCCGACATCGACTCCCGATGGAAATGTTGACTCGAGCAGCTTCTCGACTGTGAATCACCTGCTCACGCTCGAGCTTGAGCCAGCGATGAACCAGCAGAACTTCAAAGACATCACCATGGGGAACTAAGCACGGCAATGCGTCGCGCTTTGTCCGCGGTGCTCTCATTGCATCGCGGGCATTCTTCCCCTTAGATATGCAGCACGCTTCCGTCCGTGCAGGAGTTAAGACGTTGGCCCCGACATACATTGCAGAAAATCTTTCGGCTCCGTCGATTGCTTTTCCCTTGCGCCTATCGCGTGGCCTGTTGCAGAAGACTGATGAGCGGAACGCGTATTTGATGCTGCTTGAGATCATGGCGCGGACACCGCGAGGCTCCTGGGCTGGACACCAGTTATTCGGCTTTCGCGAATTTTTTCCAGAAGTTTCCAAAGAAGGCTTGTCGCCGGAGTCGCGGGCTCTTCTAACGGCGACTACTGCGAAAGAAATTAATGCCGTGCTTGCCGACCTTGGACTTACACGCTATCGCGTTGACTCGCTCATCCCTGAGAGAGACGAAAAAGATCTGCCAGGCGATCGTGCGCGGTGGACGGGACATGGGATGGAAAGGTGCGGTGTGACACTGATGCTGCGCGAAAGCGGCAGTGACCGCGCCGCAGGATATGCTCTATGAATTCGAGCGCGGCAGAGATTGACCTGAAACTTCGTGACGACTTTCGCCGATACCTGCGGGAGTACGGGATCGAATCTACGCTTATTGATCCCGTGCTGGCCGTGCTTTTTCGCACGCTGGCCGCGCAGATTCACGCGCTCTCGTCAGACACGGACAGGCTCAAAACCGCGCTGCTGGATGAACTCCTGGAAGGGCTGGGTTTTGAGCGCCGCTTCGCACATCCGGCGCAATTAGTGGTGCGTTACGGTTGTCAGGCTGACCCGTTGCATGTGGGAGCAGGCACCACTTTGACCGGTGAGCCGGAAAGTGGTGGACGAATGAGCTTCACCACGGATTACGGCATATCGGTCTCTTCTGCGCGCATCGCAGCGGTGTTCGTCTACCAGCGCCCACCTGAAGGTCATCGTCACCTTGGAGCAGCGCCGGTTGGGGAGCTGCGCTTGTTGAGCGGGATCGAACTTCCGGGGGAAAGCCTGCGCGCTGGTCCATCTTATGGCCCTGTTCCTGCGGCGTTGGGTGTGCATCCGGCAATCTACATCGCGATTGAAAATCTCAGTCCGTCCTATCTTTCACGGCACGGGATCTTTCTGCAAACCAGCCCGGAGGCGACGTTGTTGAATGCCAGGCTGGAGAGTGAAAATTGGTGTCTCGCCTCGAACAACGGAAGGTTCGAAGCTCCAGGTGTGCTTCGGCCACGCAACCTGAACGCAGGCCAGCGCCAACTGCAGTGGCTTCAAAGAACAGACGAGGCAGCGTCGACTCCGGAGCACGAAGAAACACCCATGCTGCCCGGCGGCTTCTGGCAGGGTAAATGCTTTGTACTCCCAGCGATCCCCTCGGAGCGTCACTTCCGCTGCGAAGCTCCCTATGGGCTCGAGGCTCCGATCCGATCGATCTTTGAGCGTCCCGCGCTTTTCTTCAAGCCGCGCGCATGGCTGCGCATTCAACTCGATTCACGGATCGATCCCTTGCACACTGCCCTCTCGGCCGTTTATCTCAATGCACAAAGCGCCTCCAACGTTGAATGCTCGAACCAGACAGTGCACTTCGCAGAGAACGGCACAACCATTCCCATCAGCAAAGAAACAGGCGGTCGGTCGTTTCTTGTTGCTCCACTCTCCATTACCGGTGAAAGCGGTGAGACATATCTTCCCGAGTTCCAGCCATCCTTCCAGCCTGGCGTTGGGAGATATCGAATGCACCAGGGATACATGACGCTATTTCCCGGGAAGATGCCAAACGGCGAAGATGAAGCCTATGCGAATATCCGTCTCTGGATGACTACTGGGGCGGCTGGCAACCAGATGGGCGTTGCGCGATTGCAGAGCTTCGCGAAAGCACCAGTGCATGGTCTCACGGTTGAGAACATCACAGCGGGCGCAGGCGGCTCCGATGGAGAAGGCCTGCATGCAGCACAACAACGCTTCTCTGAGGTCGTGTTGTCTCGACAGCGTCTGCTGACGCGCACCGACCTTGAAGTCTCGATTCGCTCCTTCGATCGCCGCATCACCGGCATCGACGTGCATCCTGTACTTGCGCGCAGCACGCGCGGACTGCGCCGCCTGCATCGCATCAAGGTGACTGCGGAGCGCGATCGATTTGCCGCTCCGGATGAAGAGGCGCGTGTCCTCGTGATGGATCTGCATGGTTTCCTCGCAGAGCGGATGCCGCTCGACGTGGAAGCAGATGTGGAGTTGGCATGGGCATGATCTCCCCATCTCTGGAGCAGTATTCTGTGATGCCTGACTTCGCCCGCGGCACGGCTGGTTTTGCGCATACGGTAGACTCGGCCGTGCATGTGCTCGAAACGCTGGGCATAGCTGACTCGCGGCTGACACTGCGCATGGTTGGTCCGGGACACCCCGTCCTGCAGGTAGTGCGCCAGTCCCCTCCGCCTGGAACCCGGCTTTCTCCTTCTGTAGAAGTTACGCTATGGATCTCCGGTTTCGGTTTCTTTGAAGCATTGCCGCTGCCAATGCGCGAGTCTGGCGGAGAAGCCGAGATAGGTACGCGCGAACTTAGCCGGCTTTTTGATGATCCCGTGCAGAAAGCAGCGCAGTGGCTTCGCGCAGGAGCTCCCCTCTTTAAGATTGGCCCAGGTAAATATGCCGCTTGCCGTCGCTGGCTTGCGCTTTTCGGTCTGGAATCGTCAGCATGGCCAGAGGAGATGTTCTACCCGCTCGCTCTGCTTGCTCCTACGTTGGCGCGCATGGCAGGCCGGGAGATCGGGATACAACTGGCCTTTCTCTTTCTTCTTGGTCTTCCTGTTTATCAGTTCCACTACCGTAGTGCGCATCGCTCACTCGCGTCGCAAGAGCATTCACTTCTCGGCTTCAGGGCAAGCCGTCTTGGGCGTGACTTTATCGTAGGTGATCGCCAAATTGACACGGACTCTATCACGATCCAATTAGGCCCAGTCTCGCTCGATACCTATGTCCGTTTTCAGTCTGAGCGTGGCCTCCGACTGATTCAGATGACAACAGACCTTTGCATGAGCGCCTATCAGAATCATTCCATTACATGGATTCTTGAAGACGTCAGCGAGGCACCGCACCTGGGTATCGCCTCGAAAAACAGTCGCATCGGTCTCAACTTTCACCTGGGTAGAGGAGCAAGTGCATGAACCCGAATGACGTTCGCCACAATGCAGTCAATTGGGAATTCGGGATGCTCGTGGCGCCCGAACACTTCTTGCGTCAGGAGCGCTTCTACGAAGCGACGATGCTCTGGATGCTGCGCTATGCGCACGATGCCTTCGGGTTGATTGGCGGCGGTCCACGACTGCCGGAAAGCGAATTCGGCGCCGTACGGCATGACCCGATTGTCACACTCTCGGAGGATGAACACACGTTACGCATCACAGTGACCCAATGCCGCGGCTTAACCATGGCCGGCACGCCGGTTGAGATTGTGCCCGATTACCCGCTTCATCAAGAGTTCAACAAGGCGGATCTCGATGGAGTCAGCGAGACGCGTATTTATATCGTGGCGCTACCCCATACCTATACTGTGCTTGACGGCCCGCGCGATGAGCACAACCCGCAGATGCAGACAGAGCGAGTTCGCGCCTACCGTCTCACACTGCAGCCACATGGAGAGGACACGCAGCATGCAATCGCCGTGAGTCGACTGCGCCGTTCCGAAAGCAGCATCGCATATGAAAAGGACTCGAGTTACATCCCTCCCTGCACGAACCTGACTGCCTTCAGCGAACTCAGCGTTGCATGGCGGCGTATTGTCGAACAACTCTCTTCTCTGTCCCGCCGCTTCATCGAATTGCATCGCGCCATGCAGGAATACATAGAACTTACACGGGAGCGCGGCATTGATGTCGGCATCGACCGCGACACACTTGAGTTCGTCAAGCGGATCATCCCAGCTATTGAGACCTGTCTTTATAGCTGCCTGAATCCTGTACAGCCTCCGTCTCAATTCTTCGGCCATCTCCGCTTATTCTCGCAGAGCGCTGCCGTGAGCCTCGACTTGAGTCCGCCCGTGCAGCAGTACTTCGACGCGTTGAAAAATGCGGGCGAAACGGAATTTGTACCTCTGGTGGAGCAACAGAAGCAATTATTAAGAAGTTCGAGGCGCTGGCGTGTCGAAGATGACTTAGGTTTAGAGGTGCGCTTCGCGCAGCAATCGCTGCGCAACCTCCAGACGCTCGAGCGTGCTCTCGAAGGCAAGTATATTGATTTCCGCGTAAGCCCGACCCTTGACACAATGAACTTCGTCTTCGACCGGGGCGGCAGCGCACTCTACAAACTGGCGGCCAAGCCTGCGCGCTTGCAGGGCTTCGGTGACGAGATGGCATTCCACTTCGCCGGCATCCGCCTTGAGGGACGCGAGAAGTACAGGATCATTCTCACCGCCGAGTTGGAGCATGAGTATATAGCGGACACGCGAGTGCCCGTTGAAATTCGTATCAATGAAGGAAGCGGATCGCGCCGCACCCCGATCCACGGCATTGCGCAGGTACGTTTTGCTGGACAGAAAAATGTGGAGTTCGATTTTGACGCGCCAGACATTGCGTCGGTGACCGACCTGCGTGTCTCTGTGCCGGCGCAATTCAACGTAAAGACGGCTCTCTTGTTTGTACGTCATCGCTTCTATGCTCAGGATTTGGAGAGAAGAAGCCCCGCAGGCCAGCAAATAGACACATCGCTTCGTGCGAGCCAGTTGTCGCGGCTGCACGAAGAAATGGATTCTGTCGCGGTCCGCGGTGACCAGGCGTCCGGCCCATTCAGATCGCCATTGCAGGCTCGGCCCGACGTATCGCGAAATTCGTGGAATACTCGCGATGAGCAGGCCGCTGCTCCTGAGCCCAGACCTCTGGAAAGCCCCGTTTCCCCGCCCCGCAGACGGCGCCTTGAATAGAAAGACACGGAGAAAGTTGCATGGCCATTCCTCTGGACAAGTTGTCTGCAGACTTTGAAAGCGCACTCGATCGTGCGCGTCTCTTTACAGAAGAACGCGGGCACGCCAGCATCGCACCCGAGCATCTGCTCTTTATTCTGCTCAATGAAGAAACGGCCATGACAGCGAGTCTTATACGGGCAGGTATTTCGATTGCGCCTGTACTCGCTGACCTTACAGTAAGACTCAACCGGCTGCCCAAGAGCACGCTTGAGCCGGGTAGACGCCCGGTAGCTTCGCGCGGACTGCGCGACCTAATCGAGCGTTCGTTCGAAGAGATGGAAGCGCGCGGCGTAGAGACGGTCGAGCCGGTAGACTTCATACAGGCGATTGCGGAACACGGCGAGGAAATTGCGAAGGAGCTGCGCGCCGCCGGCATCACACGCAAAACCTTGACGGCAGCACAGAATCAGAGTGATTCCACCCGCGAAGTTTTGGGCAGCACGGCAGCAGCAGATGGATCCAGCACGCGAGCTGGAGTAAACGCTCCTGGCAAGTTGCTCACGCGATTCACTCGCGACCTTACCGCGCTTGCTCGCAGCGGGGAGCTTATGCCTGTCGTGGGGCGCGATGAAGAGATTCGCCGCGTGATGCAGATACTGCTGCGCAAGACCAAGAGCAATCCGGTCTGTATTGGGGATCCTGGCACAGGCAAGACCTCCATTGCTGAGGGGCTAGCCCTGCGCGTCGCTGCGGGCGATGTCCCCTCATCTCTGAAGAATTGCAAGGTACTCGCACTTGACCTTACGGCCATGGTGGCTGGCGCGAAGTATCGCGGAGAATTCGAAGAGCGTATTAAAGGCATTGTCGATGAGTGTAGGGCGCGCAAAGGCGAGATCATTCTTTTTCTCGATGAACTGCACACGCTCGTGGGAGCAGGCGCGAATGAAGGAGGCATGGATGCTGCCAACATTCTGAAACCGGCTCTTGCGCGCGGCGAGCTGCGCTGCGTTGGAGCTACAACGTTTGACGAGTATCGCGAAAAGATTGAGAAGGACGGGGCACTTGCACGCCGCTTTGACGTAGTCGTCGTCAAGGAGCCGACAGACGAAGCGATGCTGGTGATCCTTCGCGGAATCCGGCCCCGTTATGAGGCCTATCATGGCATTCGTCTGGCTGATGAAGCCCTGCGCGCAGCGGTCAAGCTTTCGCGGCGTTATTTGCCAGCGCGCTTTCTACCTGATAAAGCGATCGACATCCTGGACGAAGCTTCTGCGCGTATCCGTATGCAGAAGGAGTCGAAGCCACGAGAGATTGACACGCTCGAGCGTCTACTTTCCGACAAGCGGCTCGAACTTGAGAGCATGTCTACAGATGCGAAGCAGTTCTCCATGCTTTCGAATGAGGTTACCGCACTCGCAGACCGCGTTGATAAGCTGACCACCCAATGGCTGGCGCAGAAGCAGACCTCCGAGCAGCTACAGAGCACCAAGCAGGCGATCGAACAACAAACTACACTCCTTGCCGAGGCACAGGCAGCGGGTAACATCACGCGCGCCGCCGAGATTCGCTATGGCTCACTGCAGTATCTTGAAGCACAGCGCAACGATCTTGCGCGGGAGCTTGAAGAGAGCGCTGGCTACAGTCCTTCCCTGCTCGACGAAGTACGCGCTGAGCATGTTGCAGAAGTTGTTGCGGACCGCGTCGGCATTCCGATCCACCGCATGCTTGAAAGTGAACGCGAGAGACTGGTGAAGCTGGAAGACCGGCTGTCGGAGCGAGTCTTCGGTCAGCCTGAGGCAGTGCTCGCCGTCGCGGAGGCTGTCAGACGTATGCGCGCGGACCTGGAAACACAGCGCAAACCGAACTCGTTTCTCTTCGTAGGGCCTACCGGCACTGGAAAGACGGAACTAGCTAAAGCATTGGCAGATGCCCTCTTCGACGATGAGACGGCGTTGATTCGCATTGATATGGGCGAGTACAAGGAAAAGGGATCGGTCAGCGGCCTGATCGGCGCACGGCCCGGCTTGATTGGCTCTGACGAAGGTGGCTACCTCACCGAGAGGGTGCGGCGTAGTCCCTATTCCATTGTTCTTTTTGATGAGGTTGAGAAAGCGCATCCGGAGGTCCTGGATCTGCTTTTGAGTGTGCTCGACGAGGGTAGGCTGACCGACGCAAAGGGACGCTTCTGCGATTTTTCGAATTCCATCATTCTGTTTACTTCGAATCTGGGCGCGCGCGAAGCAATGGCCGCGAGCGAAGATTCTGAAGAGCGCCGCGCAATTCTACTGGAGGTAGTGCGCGCCACGTTGCGACCCGAGTTGTACAACCGCATCTCACAGGTTGTCCCGTTTGATGCCCTCACTTCCATCGAGCTTGAACGCATCGTTGGCCACTCTCTCGACCGCTTGCGCAAAAAACTAGCAGAGGAACGTGAAATCGAAATGCACGTCCATGAGACTGCGCTTAGGTATCTGGCGACACTCTCCTATGATCCGGAATACGGCGCAAGGCCAGTAAGCAGAACCATGCAGCAGGTTGTGCTCTCGCCGCTTGCCACAGCGTTGATTGCCGGTGAGATTGAACATGGACAGAAGCTCCACCTTCACTACACAGAAGAAACAGGACTCACCTTTGATATTTCCAAGGATGTTAAGACCACGGCATAGCAGGTTGTCATTTGCTGCGGCTGTCTCGCTTCTTCTCATCACGCCGAGAGCCCAGCCCCTGGTATTTGTCTCCTATTTGCCACCAGATGAGGCCGCGCAAGGCTGGATTCGCCTTTTTGATGGGACTTCACGTTTTGGCTGGACCTCCGCTAGTGGAGAATGGCAGGTAAACGCGAATGCACTCGTTTCGGACCCCACCCAGTCAGACTCGTTGCGCACCACCGCATCCTTCTCTGATTTTGATCTGAAGTTTGAGGCTCGTATAACGGGCCCTGCCATGTTGCTGCTGCGTGCCGATCCGGAAAGCAAGCCTGCGCAATCCGGTTACACGCTCTCACTGAATGACGGCACGATCGCTGGAATAAGCGGTGCGGCTGCAAGTTCCGCATCAAGCGGCTGGAACACCTACGAGGTGCAGGCGGAAGGCACACATCTGGTCGCGAGCCTCAACGGAAAAATTACTGCCGACGGCAAAAGCACGAAGAACTGGGTGGGGTACTTTGAATTCGCCGCGCCGCGCGGCACACGAGTGGAAGTTCGCTCGATAGCGCTCAAACCACTGGGACTCGATCCGCTTTATAACGGCTCCAATCTGGATGGCTGGAAGGCTGTGTCTGCTCCTGTGCCACAGAGCAAATCGAAGCTGCATTTGCCAATTCCAGGACTGTCAGGCAAGCCCAAACCTCCTCAGAATGTGACGTGGTCGGGGCAAGGCACAATCCACGGAGCGGGTGGCGTAGGCCAGTTGGAATCAACCACCGCCTATGACGACTTTGTTCTACAGTTTGCGGCGAAGTCTACGGGCAGAGAGGAGGGCACCGGAATCGGAATGTTCTTTCGCGGGACGCCGAATCAGTTTGATTCCGGTTATCTGGTCGGTGTCGATAGCGCTACCGAACGGGAGTTGCAGGACAGGAAATCTTTCGGCATTGGCGGCCTAGTCAAGCTTCAGAAATCGCGTGCTGCTTCTGTGAACGCAGGGCAATATTTCACATGCACAGTTGTCGCTCGCGCACATCGCTTGTCAGTGTGGATCAACGGCGCGCTTGTAACCGACTACTATGATTCCCGTCCGGAGGGCATCTACCACGCAGCCGCCGGTCCTCTGGGCTTTCGCATTCAAAATGACAAAGCCACGCTCGACTTGCGCAATGTAAAAGTGGCCAGCCTCGCGAAGGGACCAGAAGCGCCACCACCGCCGGCGCCTGTAGTAGTGGCTGCTCCAGCACCAGCTTCGCCTCCGAGCGCCGCGCCTGTGACCGTGCCGATGATACTGCCTGGCCAATCCCCGCAGGAGAAAGCTCAACAGGAGCAGATTCGTAAGCTCACCGTGGATGCGTTAAGTGCCGCGACACCGGAGGATGCTGTACGCATTAACAAGCAGATCCTCATGATTGATCCCGGCGACATGCCGGCGCAGCAGCGTCTGGATAAGGCACAGGCAGAGATTGATGCAACGAATGCGCAACGCGAGCAAGGCAGGCGGGAGGAACAGGCCTCTACCGCCAAACTCGAGGCAAATAGCGCACGGCGTTCTGCCCTTGTCATCGAGACACAGGACGCCCTGTTAAGAGGAAACGTCGATGAAGCGCAGGACCGTCTGAACGATGCGCAACGTCTCGGCGCCAGGGGCCCGGAAGTGGACCGTCTAAATACCTTGATACGTTCGAGGATCAGAAATCGCCTTTTGCTTCGCACCGGTCTTTGCGGAGGCGGTATTATCGCTTTTTCCGGGTTGCTGATCTTCTTCTGGCGCCGCCGTGGAAAGGCAGTGAATGCATATCTGGTTGCCCTTGACGGTGTCGACAAAGGCAAGCGTTATCTTCTAAACCAGGAAGTTACGCACATCGGCGGTGTCGCCATGGACGGCGGCAAAAAGAATGAGGTGCTGGTCCGCGATCCTGACCGGCAAGTCTCCCGCTTTCACTGCGAGGTACATAAGCGTGGCAATAACTGTTATCTCATCGATCTCGATAGCTCGAATGGAACCTTTCTGCACAGCCGGCTGCTCCAGCCAGGAGTAGCTGCCAAGCTGCGCGACGGCGATAAATTTACCCTCGCCCAGTCAGCTGCTTTCGAGTTGCACCTAGAACGGCGTGAAGCAAAGTAAAACTTGGTCAGTTAAGATCTGTTAACAAACCCGTCAAAGTTGTGCACGATATGCGCTGGGCGGCACTCCAACCTGGCGGCGAAATATTCTGGAAAAATGCTGATGCGTTCGAAAGCCGGATGCGAGCGCGACGTCAAGAATAGAATGGCTTGGCTTGGCCAGCAGCGATTTTGCATGTTGGATTCTGCAATGAAGCACGAATTGATGCGGTGTTCTTCCTGATGTCTTGCGGAAAAGACTGCAAAAGTGCGAAGAACTCAATCCAACATCTTGCGCCAGTTCATTCAGCGTGATTTCTTCTTCAATGTGCGCCTGGATAAACTCCGTCACACGCTTCATGCGGTATGGGGCCAGTCCGCCTTTGTACACCTGAGGAGTATGGCGCACAATGCCGTCATACCGGACGAGAATTGCCGCAAGAGCCTGTTCAATTCCATCTACAAATAAACGGCCGGCCGGATATCCGTGCGATCGTTCGCGCTCAAGCGCGGATAGCAGGGACGAGAGACGCATGTCCTGAACGGCACGATCGGCTGGCTCTCCTTCCCTTGTGAGCGGAGCCGCCTCGGCCGCCTGTTCGAGCGCCGCATCGCGCAGGCGAACGCAGAGGGTTGCCGCGGATGAACTCCATCGGAATCTCTGTTCACAGGCGCGCTTCTCGATCACTGCGCTGCCTTTTGCTCTGATCAAGCAATGACTGTTATCGCCAATGCCGTCACTATATTCGACTGCACAACGTCGCAGATGTAACGTCACCACCTGTTCAGGGATGATCACAGTCTGCCATTCTGAGGAGCACACTTCATGCCTCTCTATCAGCAGTGACGGAGAAGGCGAGTGTGGCCCAAAGGGGGCAGAGTCAAACAAAGGCTTTGTTTCGCCGTTGCGGGTCGCCATAATTCGCGCCCGCGCATCGGATTGGGTCGGGGGATGATTTTCAGGCATTTTCACAAACAGTGCGGCTGCGTATTACGCAATGTTGGGGTGTTCAAATGACTGCTGTTACAGCGGACCTAGATAGGTCCGATCGTTCTTCCGAGCAGGATCATGATAGACCCTTTAGAAAGTGTTTTACGACGGTGATGAGACGCTCCGGTCAACAGAGGATGAAAATTCTGAGTTTTTTGATTTTGTATCAGCGTCTCTTGGCAAGATTAAAGCCGTCGGGAGATTAGAATATCGGCGCTCACATACAACCCTGGCGCGCACATCGGCATCGCGCGAAAGCTAAATGCGATGGCCGGGATGCATCGAAAATCAAAAGCATTATAACAAGCGCGCAGTTAGCCCCATATCTGGGGGCGCTCGCATTCCTGCTGCTCTATGCGACCAGAGACTGTGGCACTGCCAACAGAATCATAGACACGAGCACCCTGCTTATGGCTGACGCGGCAGCGTCAACGCGGGGTTCTTGTCGAAGAAATTGACAGGCCGGATCAGGAAGTCGTGCCACAGCGTCGGCATGATAGGCCAGTCTTCCAGACGGACAACATGGTGGAATCCCAAGGTATACCAGCCGACGATATCCGTGTTTTCGATGGAGCGATTCGCTTTCGTCCAGGCCGGAAGTCCCTCCAGCCCCTTGCTGCTGTTGACATATGTTCCTGCAGCGTAAAGTTCGTCGGGATTATAGGGCGTCACCCAAAACTGATGTTCGGAGAAGGCACCCAGCTTCTGCGCCGGATCCTCCGGCGACACAATCGAGATGGCCGTCGGGCCGGGCATGACCTCATAACCCGTCGGATGACCCACCGCTCCATGCTGGGTTGGGTTGATGAAGTGCCACATACCGGGATGGCGCAGGTCGATGTCGAGAATGGCGTCCTTTTCCGTTTTAGCGATCGACGACCGCGTAGCCCAGATGCTGGTGCGGGCCTTTCCGGAAATCTGCTGGGGCACAAGTCGGTCGATCATAAAACTGTTATTGGGGCCATCGACGTCCAGGTCAAGCCGGTAGGAGAAATAGTGGTCATGATTCACGGCCACCAGGTTGGGTGCAACGAGTGTCCCGTTCTCGAGCTTCGACGGGTCGTCGCCCATCATTTGTGCCATTGTTTCTTTGACGGCCTTTGTCTCCACAATCCCCGTCGCGCCTACAGCAACCCGGATGGTTCCATCCTGTTGGAATATCCAATCCAGAAGATAATCGTAATTTCCTGCCACGGCAGCAGTCCGAAGAACCAGTTCGCGGCTGGGGCGGCCGCTGAGAAGCCCGTCTTCATCGTGTCTCCACGCGGGACCATCCGTTGCATGTTCAAACATGCATGCGAGCTGAGGTTTCAGCACAGGAGCCCCACTGTCTGACGGCACAATGCCGGTGAAGTATTGCGCGTGTGCCGGACAGTCGTCGGGACCCACCGGCTTGATCAGACCGCCTAGCAGAAACTCGCCCGCATCGAGAAAAGCGCGCGAATTCCAGCCATCATCCGGGTCCATGTACGGCACATACATTTCCGACAGCGAGCCTTCGTACATAACGGAGCGCAGCTTGTCGCCATCCTGATAGCGCACTAGGTTGATGACGGGCCCCACGCGCGGATCGAGGCGGAAGCGGAAATGCCAGTTCTGCCACACGACCTCTCCGTTGTCGATCTTGTAGCCAGGGCCTAGAGGCTGTGTTACGAGCAGCGGCTTGGTGCCTTCGCGCGGAACGGCGTCCGCTTCTTCAAAGTTAATATCGCCTTTGGGCATCGGGATTGGTCCCCGGTCGATCACCTCCAGGACTTTCTCGCTCGTCATATCGGCCAGAATGTAAAGACCCTCAACGGCACGGCCCCAGGAATGGTACGCGCCATGAGCATCCATGCAATCGCCATAACCGATACGGTGGCTTGTCTGTTCAGGAAAAACAATAAAGGTGAGTGGAATAGGCTCGCAACGGACACTTGTCAGATCGGTAATGCCGCGCGACTTGAGCGCGGTGACCACGCGAGGGTCTTTCTTGACCACATCGCTCATGGTGTCAAGCTCGGTCTGCGTGATAGGCGCCTGAACACCGGGCATTTCCTTCCAGAATTCGATAGTTCGCCCTTCGATATCTACGCGGGCCTCAATGGTTTTGCCCTCTGATTCAAGGATCACATCGGCTTCACGGGGTATGGGATCTCCCTTTTTCCAGGCCAGGACCTTCCCTTTGACCGGCTCATGCAACAGGAGACTTGAGACCAGGGTCTTATCCGTCAGATGACCACTCGCCTGCAGCACATCGTGAACCGTCCAGTACTCGTCCGTAGTGAGAGCATCGAGTGGATGATGCGGCACTTTGTCTTGAGCACTTACAGATGCAATAAGGGCAAAGGAGGCGAACAGACTAAGCAGAAAGGCCTTCGTGGTCATCATTAAAATTTCATATCCTTTCGGGAATCCCGTAAAAGAGCGCTATACGGAAAAAATGGCGAGTAGCACAAATTGAAGCGCAATCCTGATCCGCCTCTTAAGCCACACATACTTCTTAACGATTCATTAATATCAACTGCTGAGTAGGTGAAACGCAAGACTTTCTTCTGAGCCCCAGATTCGCGGCCACCTGGGATGTCATCAGGAAACCTCGGCTAGCTCACCTCCCAGATGAGCTTGGCATTGGTAAGTTCACGAGCGCCCAACGCTCCCAGTTCACGACCAAAACCGGAGCTTTTTACTCCGCCGAAAGGCGCACGCGGGTCCGATCGCACGAAATCATTGATGAATACCGCGCCTGCTTCGAGCTGCGCCGCAACAGAGTTCGCGCGCGCAGGGTCCTGGCTCCATACGGATGCACCAAGCCCGAAATCGCTGTCGTTTGCAAGCTTGACTGCTTCGTCTTCCGTCTTGAAGGTGAAGACCAGCGCGACCGGGCCGAAAAACTCTTCCCGCGCAACCGCCGCATCGTATGGCAGACCGGCAAGCACGGTCGGGGCAAAAAAATTACCCGGCCCGGCCAGCGATTTACCACCAAGCAGCACACGCGCCCCGGCTGCAACTGCATCCCGCACCTGACGCTCCGACGTATCGCGTAAATCTCTACGCGCCAAAGGTCCCAGCTTGGTGTCCGCAAGCAGCGGGTCGCCAACTTTCAATGCCCCAGCCTGTTCAACGAAGGCCTTAGTGAATGCATCGGCAACCGGCTCGGCGATAAGAAAACGCTTTGCCGCAATGCAGCTCTGCGCATTATTCGAGTAGCGTGAGGTCACGCCCAGCTGCACAGCTTTCGCGATATCGGCATCTTCCAGCACAATGAACGGATCGGATCCACCGAGCTCGAGCACTGTCTTCTTGCCATGAAGACCGGCCAGCTGTGCAACGGCGCGTCCGGCTCGCACACTGCCCGTTACGGTCACGGCGCGTATACGCGTATCGGCGATAATGTCCGCTGCCACTTCACGCTGCACCGATAGATTGACATAGATCCCCTCGGGGCCGCCTGCATCCTGCACCAGTTGTTCCAGTGCCAGCGCACATCCCTGGACACTCTCGGCATGCTTCACGATGACTGTATTTCCAACCAACGCAGCAGGAATGAAGAAACGCAGGACCTGCCAAAAAGGAAGGTTCCAGGGCATCACCGCAAAAATAGGGCCTAGGGACTGATATACGACACGGCCCGGCGTACCAGGGATGGTCTCGGGCTGAATGTAAGCCGCGCCATCCTCGGCAAAATGCCGTGCTCCCATCGCAGCCTTCTTCACCTCGCCACGCGCCTCTCCAATGGGCTTTCCCATCTCAAGCGTAATCAGCCGCGCATATTCCTCAACGCGCTCTTCCAACAGGCCGGCGAGGCGAAGGAGAAAAGCTGTTCGCTCGGAAAGCGGAGTCCGGGACCAGCGCAACCAGCCGTCCCAGGCGCGTTGAAGACGGATATCGACCTCTCGCGCATCATGCTCCGGATATGTGCCTAACAGTTCGCCCGTAGTGGGATTGATCGACTCGAAAGACATAGTGTCTTATTCTCCTTTGGCAGATTTTTCCTGCAGATGACATGTCGCGAGGAAGCGTTCAGCGCAGGTGGCAAGCACTTCCTCGCCGGGGCGCTTCCACCAGTTTTCAGATGAGAAGATCTCGACTTCCTGCGGTCCACGATATCCGGCCTTTTCCATCGCAACACGGATTGCTCTGAGATCGATGATGCCGTCACCCATCATGCCGCGGTCGAGCAAAAGATCGCGCGTGGGGACCAGCCAGTCGCAGATGTGGTGAGCAAAAATGCGTCCACTGGCTCCTGCCCGCGCGATCTGCGCATAAAGCTTCGGGTCCCACCAAACGTGGTACATATCGATCGCGACGCCGACTCCGTCTCCCAACAGGTCGCAAACATCGAGTGCCTGCTCGAGTGTATTGATACAGGCTCGATCAGCCGCATACATAGGGTGCAAAGGCTCGATGGCAAGCGGCATACGATTTTCCCGGGCATAAGGAAGGATGGCGGCAAGACCATCGGCCACCATCTCACGCGCAGCCGGAAGATTTTTTGATCCTTTGGGCAATCCTCCCACCACCAGAACCAGGCAATCCGCCTGGATAGCGGCCGCTTCATCGATTGCGCGCTTGTTATCGTCGATGGCAGCTGCAAGACCGGCTTTATCGGTGGCAGGAAACATGCCTCCACGGCAAAGACCGGTGACCCGCATGTTATTCGTGCGCACGATGGAAGCCGCTTCTTTCAAACCCGTGGTTTGTACCTGATCGCGCCAGGGAGCAATTGCCGTAATTCCCTGAGCGAGACACGCATCCACCGCCTGAGCCATGGTGTACTGCGGACGCACCGTCGCCAGATTGATGGACAAGTCGCCGATGCTCACGCGATGCCCCCGACAGCCAGCACTTGCCGCATCCGCTGAGCGGCGAGGTCGGGATCGCGCAACACACGGGCGTTGTCCGCGAGGCGAAACAGTTCGGCAAGATGAACGAGTGAGCGAGCGCTCTGCTGACCACCCAGCATCATGAAATGGTCCTGCAGGCCATTGAGATATGCAAGAAAGACCACACCTGTTTTATAAAAGCGCGTAGGCGCCTTGAAGATATGCCGCGACAACGGCACGGTCGGCGCAAGTATGGAATGAAAACCAGACTCGTTTCCCACGCCAAGCTGTGCCAGGGCGGCAGAGGCTGCGGGCGCAATCGCATCGAAGATACCTAAGAGCGCATGTGAGTGGCCCTGCTCGTCTCCTGCAATCAGCTCTGCATAGTTGAAGTCGTCTCCGGTATACATGCGAACGCCAGCAGCGAGACGGCGACGCATGATGATCTCTTTCTCTGCAGACAAAAGCGAGATCTTCACACCGTCGATTTTGTCAGCGTGGCTGTTGATGATATCGACGCTTACATCCATCGCAGCCATGTGGTCGTCTGCGCCCCAATAACCTTTTAGCGCCGGATCGAACATCTCTCCCAGCCAGTGCAGGATCACAGGCTCTTTCATTTGGCGCAAAATCCTGTCATAGACGCGCTGGTAATCTTCCGGCGATTGCGCGGCGGCGACCAGGGCGCGGCTTGCCATCAGAATGATCCGGCCTCCAAGCTTCTCGACAACTTCCACCTGCTCCTCATAGGCACGGACGACATCATCGACAGTAACGCTGCTGCAAACGGGCAGATGATCGGTACCAACGCCGCAGGCAATGAGGGCGTCTGGTCGAGCTCGCGCAGCTTCGAGGGAGTGCCTGATCAGCTCTTGCGCACCGCTCCAATTCAAGCCCATTCCCCGTTGCGCTGTATCCATTGCTTCGGCCACGCCGAGGCCCATGTCCCATAAATAATTGCGAAAAGCGATGGTACGCTCCCAGTCGATGCTCTGGTCAAGCCAAGGATCGTCATCCGCTAGAGGATTCGCAACCACATGGGCTGCCGAATACGCGACACGATTGAATCGCGGCGGTGCGGAGAAATCCAGCGGCGGCAGCGGGCTGTTCGTAATGGTGTAGGCTTCCAGTTCCCCGTTGTTCGTTGGCAAATTGAGCGCCGGCATCATCGCCTATACCGCTCTCTCTGCCGCATCTAACGACAACGGAGGCACGTCCAGCCAACGCCGCTCAGACCAACTCTTAAGGCCAAGCTCCGCTAATTGCACGCCTTTAGCGCCTTCCAGCAGATTGAAGCGCCACGGAGTGTCCGCTGCTACGTGACGAATGAACTCCTCCCACTGGAGCTTAAAACCGTTCTCGTAGACTTGATTGTTCGGTACCTCGTCCCATTGCTCCTCGAACTTCATCGTCTGTGGCTGGTCGGGGTTCCACACTGGGCGCGGCGTGTTCACGCGATGCTGCGTGTAACAGCGGGTCAGGCCAGCCACCGCGGAACCGTGCGTTCCGTCCACTTGGAAAGTCACGAGGTCATCGCGTTTCACGCGCACAGCCCAGGAAGAATTGATCTGTGCGATCACGCCGTCCTGCAGCTGGAAGGTCGCATAGGCCGCATCGTCGGCATCTGCCTTGTAGGCATTCCCCTGTTCATCGAAGCGATTCGCAATATGGGTAGCGCCGACGCAACTGACTGCCTTTACCTCGCCGAACAGATTGTCCAGTACATAACGCCAGTGCGGCAGCATATCTAGAATGATGCCCCCGCCATCCGCTTTGCGGTAATTCCATGACGGACGTTGCGCCGCCTGCCAGTCGCCCTCGAAGACCCAATATCCGAACTCTCCGCGTACGGAGAGAATGCGTCCGAAGAAACCTGTGTCCTTCAGCATGCGAATCTTGCGCAAACCGGGCAGGTAAAGTTTGTCCTGCACCACACCGCTCTTTACACCATGTGCATGGGCAAGGCGTGCGAGCGACAAAGACTGTTCAAGCGTCTCAGAAAGCGGCTTTTCGCAGTAAATATGCTTTCCCGCTTCGATGGCGCGGCTCAGTAGCGCGGCACGCATCTGCGTCGAACCGGCATCAAAAAATATTGTGTCCTCCGGGTTAGCAAGCGCCGTCTCGACATCGTTAGCAACACGAGTAATGCCGTGACGATGGGCCAGCTCCCTTACCTTTTCTACGTTGCGGCCCACGAGAATCGGGTTCGGCATCATCCGGTCCCCGTTCGGTAGCGCCACGCCTCCCTGCTCTCGTATCGCCACGATCGAGCGAACAAGGTGCTGGTTGTAGCCCATGCGCCCGGTGACGCCATGCATAATGATGCCGATTTCCCTGGTAGACACTACCACCTCTTGTTTCTAACGTTTGTTGCAAAAGTTTTACCGTTAATCATCCATGCTGTGCTGAGCGCCTGTCAAGCATACGTGAACATACAGCCTTCCGGACCCATCCCGGGAATCATGGGATCGCCCTATAGAGCTCTCCCACTTCGTGGATCGCAGGCCACTGATGACCCTGCCGAATGGGTAATGGCCGTGGACAGAATCAAATGCGGAGAAAGATTTTGTTGCGGTACATCCAGAACAGAATGAGCCAGTAAACCAGCATCACCGCCATGCCAAGCATTAGCGGCTCAAGCGCTGACCCAAAAATCTGAAAGACTCTGTAGCCGAGATTGATGTGAAAGCTGCTGACGATGAAGTTTTCCCATAGATGCGTAATCAGGTATGCCGCAATGGAATTCATACCGACCACAACCAGAGGAAATGCCCATCGGCGGTAATTCTTCACATCGATGATCCACGAAAATGCCACGAGGAAAAAGAAGCAGATGCCGCCACTAAAGAGCGTCCAACTGGGAGTCCACACACGTTTCACGATGGGACAGATCCCTGTGAAATGAAAAAATAAAGCAGCGGAGAACAGAATCAGTCCGGCGACGAAGAATCGCCGGAGCGGTATGCGGGGTGCTGCAGCGCGGAACCACTGACCAGCCATGAGACCGAGCAGCATTGTGCCGAGTGTAGGAATGAAGCTCAGCGTAAGATAACCACCGTCATTAAAAAGGAAGGGCGACGTACGGGGAAATAAATTCAGGAACCACACGTCGAAGGCTTGGCCGAGGTTGCTGTTCTTGTTCCAGTGTGAAGCAAAGCCAGTGAAGTTATGGTGCCAGCCCACGGGAACGCCAACTGACGCGTAGTCGAAATTCGGACCAGGCGCAGGATAGAGAGCCCAGGCCAGCCAGTATCCGAAGAGGATGACGGCGAACGCGGTCCATTGCCATTTCGGGCGACAGAATGCCAGCAGGAAGGCGACGGTGTAGCCAAGCCCGATCTGCGTAAGCGTATCTTCAAAAGTGAAATAGGTTTGCGTGCTATGCGTGGAGCGGAGAAAGATTCCCAGTGCAATGAGCAGCAGGCTTCTCCATATCGTATGCAGGAGCAGATGGCCGAAGCTCTGCCCTTTGCGCATGCGGCTGTGAATGGAATAAGGAAGCGCCACACCCACAAGAAATGTGAATGACGGCTGGATCGTGTCATGCAGGCCGAGGCCGGCCCATTCTACGTGTGTCTGGTTGTATGCAAGCACTCGCCAAAACAGACTGCCAGGGTAGGAGTGGGCGATAGTGGCAAAGTTCAGGACCTCGCCCATCATGAGCAGCATGACCAGTCCACGATAGGCGTCGACAGCGACATTGCGCCTGGGCGCCTGCACTGCAACGGCCTCAACTGAAGCACTTGCGACTATCGGAGGATATTCTGCGCTGACTATAGATGACATGATCACCTCTCCATGGATGAATCAGCTGACTTCGCGATGGGATAGCAGGTCTTTCGATTTCTTACGAATGCTCTGGATTTCGGATGATAGTACATAACCCGTGCGCCTTCCGCAAGAGAATCATGAAATCCTGGAAGTAAGTCACGTGATGGGAGAGGATGTCTGCAATCCTGTGTTAGATCGGAATCTGTGGAGGACAAAGGAACTTGCAGGTGTGCGGTCTTCAGTTGACAGAGGAGAAGGCCTGCTTCTAAACCACCGGGTACTACGCGAAATCATACGCAATCATTCGTAACATAAGTTGTCGCGATCCAATGTAGAGGAAAATGCGATTCCGATCCACGACTGAAACAGAATTTCTCGCCGATTGACGGGTGAACACGGAACAACGCATAGACGAAACGTCTCTCATCTCGCTCTTTTCATACCCTCAGCAACAACCTCTTCAGCTTCAACGCCTTCTATATGAACAGCAAGATTGGACCTTACCATCCGCTCCACACGATATATTAAATATTCATGAGTGCCCGCTTACCAATAGAAGAAAGCACCTCCATAACCAGGAAAAATTTCCCCTCCTCTTCGGGACAGATGTTTCAGGACTATTTCGCCCGTGAGCGCGAAGACAGCTACAAAAAGCATGACCTCATCGATGCCCGGGCGCGAAGGCTGTTTGAGAATACGGCACTAGCCTGTTCCCTGGATGCCTATCCGTTTCAAGCTCCATTGAGCACCAAATCAGGGCCTGAAGTGGAGATGGATGGTCACAGGATGTTGATGCTGTCGTCCTACGATTACCTGGGACTCATCGGGGATCGCCGTGTCGATGAAGCGGCCATTGCGGCGGTACGGAAATACGGTACAGGAACAGGGGGCGTTCGCCTGTTGACGGGAACGCTGGATCTCCATCAGGAGATGGAACAAGCACTTGCTGAGTTCAAGGGGACAGATGCGGCGATCACCTTCACTTCAGGATACGCGGCCAATCTGGCGGTGATCAGCGCTCTATTGGGGCCTGCCGATCGCGTCATTGCCGATGCACTCTCACACAGAAGCTTGATGGACGCATGCCGCCTGGCCGGAGTTCAGGTCCAAAGATTCAATCACAACGATCCGGCCTCTCTCCGGTATCAGTTGGAAAACGGACCAGAGGCCAACCGCACACTCATCATTTCCGATGGGGTGTTTTCCATGGATGGTGATATCGCCTGCCTTCCAGAACTGATTGCGCTGAAGAAAGAGTTTGACTGCTTTCTGCTGATGGATGAGTCGCATGCGAGCGGTGTGCTGGGCCGGCATGGCCGGGGAACCGACGAACACTTCAACATTCCGACAGCGGAGATTGATATCTGGACCGGTTCGCTGGCCAAGGCAATCCCTTCGAATGGCGGATTTGTAGCCGTTTCGCAACGGCTGGCGATCTTCCTGCAACATGCTTCCGCTCCTTTTATTTTTTCGGGCGCGATGGCAGCCCCGGCGGCTGCGGCGGTTTTGGAAACACTGAAGATTCTGAAAGAGGAGCCCGAGCGAGTCGCCCGGTTGCAGGCAAATGCGACGTTTCTACGCGAGGGCTTGCAAAGCCTCGGATACGACATCGGGTTATCGCAAACGTCAGTGATTCCGGTGATGCTTCATGACGATGCGAAAACGGCATTTTTTGCCCGAAAGCTGCGCGATCACGGAGTCCTTGTCTCGCCGGTGCTCTTTCCAGCAGTCGCGCAGGGCGCAGCCCGATTGCGCCTGTGCACCACAGCGGCCCATACACAAGACCACCTCCAATTTGCTCTGGACGTTTTTGCGAAGATGCGGAACGACTAATCAATGCCCGTATTCGTCACCGGAGCCAGTGGATTTCTGGGTGGCCGGCTCACGGAAATGCTCGCGCTCGCAGGGGAGCAGGTAACGGTACTGGCCCGGCCTACCTCCGACCTGCGGCATCTTTCCGGGCTCGCAGGGGTTCGGGTGGTGCTTGGAGATCTCACAGAGAACGCCGCGGTCGCGGAAGCCGCGCGCGGAGCCACACACATCTTTCATTGTGCGGCAACTTCTACCGACTGGGCGCCCATGGAGGTGTTTCTCCAGAGCAATGTGACGGGGACAGAGACATTGTTGGCTGCGGCGCAGCAAGTTCCCTGCCTGGAGCGCTTCATTCATGTCAGCACGACCGATGTTTATGGATATCCAGCGATTCCCTGCCCCGAGACAGGAGCGCTCCTGGACGTGGGTTTGCCGTACAACCGGACAAAGATCCTGGCAGAACAGACGGTGTGGCAAAGCTCACGGAATAGACTGCCGGTAACGGTCGTTCGACCGGCAACGATCTACGGTCCGCGCGGGAAAGCGTTTGTCAAAGATATCGCAGACCTGTTGCGGGTTCGTCAGATGGTACATATCGGGGGTGGACAGGCGAGGGGTGGCTTTCTATATGTCGATAACGCTGTGGACGCGATGATCGCGGCAGCGCGTAGTCCGCAGACTGAGGGACAGGCTTACAACCTGACAGACGGTACAGGAGTGAACTGGAAAATGTATGTAGCAGCGCTGGCCGACGGGCTGGGTTGCAAGCCGCCGTGGATCAATCTTCCCTATCGTGCTGCGATGGCCATTGCAAGCGCAATGGAAGCTCCGTACCACTGCTTCAGGAAGCTCCCGGGGCGGCCGATGCTTACACGCCACGCAGTCTCTCTGCTGGGGCGGGATCAGGAGTTCCCCAGCGACAAGGCGCGCGTGGAATTCGGCTTTACTCCACGGGTGTCCTTCGAGGAAGGAATATCCAGGTCCCTGGCGTGGCTAAAGGGCTTGAACCCAGCTTAAGGAAAAACCTTGAAGGCGAGCGAGGCATTCAGGCCGCCGAAGGCGAACGAGTTCGAAAGGCAAGCCTCTACCTGCGTTAATCGCGCCTGATTGGGAATAACGTCAAGGTCACAGCAAGGATCGGCGGTGAGGTAGTTTGCAGTGGGTGGCAACGCCCCATGCTTGAGGCTAAGGGTGCTGACGACGGCCTCAAGAGCACTGCTGGCGCCCAGGGCATGACCGTGCATGGATTTCGTGGAGCTGATCGCAAGCTTGTCAGCATGCGGGCCGAAGACATTACGGATGGCAGCAGTTTCGATGCGGTCGTTGGCCTCCGTCGCTGTTCCGTGGGCGTTTATATAGCCAATCTGCTCAGGCGCCAACCCGGCGTCGCTAAGAGCGAGGCGCATGGCACGACTGGGTCCGGTGGCGACAGGCTGCGTGATGTGACTTGCATCCGCGGACATGCCGAAGCCGATAATCTCAGCAAGAGGATGCGCGCCGCGGGCAAGGGCGCTATCGAGGGGTTCAAGCACGAGCATGGCGGCGCCTTCGCCCAGAATCATGCCACTGCGCTCGGCGGAAAATGGGCGGCAGGTGTCTTTGCTGATCACTCGCATCGCCTCCCATGCCTTGAGACCGCCAATAAAAAAAGGAGCTTCGCTGCCTCCGGCAATCGCCAGCGGAGCGGCTCCGGAACGGACCATCCAGAAGGCCTGGCCAATCGCGTGGGCGGAAGAGGCGCAGGCGGTAGAAATGGTATAGGCAGGCCCTTCAATGCCGTACTGCATACAGATATGGCTCGCACCTGCGTTCCCCATACTGAGCGGAATGGTGAGAGGATGGACCCGGTTTTTATTGTTGTGAAAGAGTTCCCAATAGCCGCTGTCTTCGACCGCCCGCCCTCCAAGGCAGGATCCGGTAATGACTGCGGTAGTTTCGCGCAGGTTCGTCGTCCACTCTATGCCCGCTTCGGTAATGGCCTGGCGAACGGCGACGACCGCGAATTGCGCAAAGCGCTCCATGAAGCCTATATCTCTGGCCTCGAAGTGCTCTTCTGGCTTGTATTCCCGTATTTCCGCAGCGTTCTTGAAGCGGACCTGCGAGGTGTCGACGCTGGTGATCTCTCGAATGGCGGAAGTGCCTGAAAGCAAAGCCTGCCAGAAGCTGGCAGTGCTGTTGCCGAGGGCGCTCACCACGCCGGTTCCGGTAATGACGACGCGGCGCACGTTATTCAGTGGGCGAAGAATCTGTCTTCGCCTGGACCAGATGGGTGACACCTTCAATCATTTCGTGAATGTTCTGGACCTGCTTGGCTTCCTCGTCGTTGATCTCGATGTCGAACTCGCTTTCAAGGTCAAAAAGGATGTTCAAGCGATCCAGCGAATCGATCCCGAGGGATTCAAAGCTGCTGTCGGGATGCACATTCTCTATGGGCACACGTTTCGAGGTCGCAATAACCTTCAAAACTCTATCTTCGATGGTCAGGCCGGTCAATGTCAGGAATGGTCCTTGTACGCGATCAATACCGATCCACGTGGGTGCTTAGTCTCTCCAATTTTATCCTGATTTTCGCATCTGACTGAAATAAGACGATCCACTCCCCAAGAAATCTGACCTGCAGTCGCAAGATACAGTAAAGAGGCCGTCGGGTGTCACTCGGTAACTCTGTGTTCCAAGATGCTTCATTTAACGCCACAAATGAAAGTGACCCGCGGACGAGTACACTGTGGGCTATGACTGTTCCGGCACGAACATTAGGCGCCTTGAATCTGGAGATCCGTGAATCGCTGATTGCACGAGCGGTTCAGTTGCCTGTGCAGCAGTTCATTCACACACAGGGCGTTAGCAGCGCATTTCTTCTTGTTGCTTCGGTTGCAGCGCTCATCTGGGCAAATTCTCCGTGGAGTGCTTCCTACTATCACATCTGGCACATCAAGTTGACCTTGTCCGGATTGCAGCTTCCCATTCACGAGTGGATCAACGATGCCATGATGGCCCTGTTCTTTTTCCTGGTTGGCATGGAGATCAAACAGGAAATCGTCAACGGTGAGCTGTCCGACCTGCGGCGCGCCTCGCTGCCGATTTGTGGCGGGCTCGGCGGCATGGTCGTGCCCGCTTTGATCTTTAGCGCCATCAATCGCGGCAGACCGGGTGCCCACGGATGGGGAGTGCCCATGGCGACCGACATCGCCTTTTCATTGGGGGTACTCGCGCTGGTAAAGGGGATTCCGGCAGAATTAAAGGTCTTTTTGTTATCGCTGGCTATCGCGGATGACATCGGTGCCATTACCGTCATCGCTGTTTTCTACACGGAGACGCTGTATCTTAACTACCTCTTCATTGCAGCTCTACTCCTCGCCGTTATTCTGCTTTGTCGAAAGATCGGTTTTGGACGGCAAATTCTGTATGTCGCTCTCGGTTTCGGCTTCTGGCTGGCAATTTTGCGATCAGGCGTGCACGCCACAATTGCCGGGGTGATTCTTGGCTTCCTTGTGCCGGTCAAATCCCAGGTCTCACTTGACGACTTCGATGAACTCAGCCGGCAGACGATGGACGAGTTTCGCAAAGCCCGCGCCGCAGGCGACACATCTCTCGCAGCCCGGCAGCTGGGCGCAATGGAGTATCTGATTGCGAATACCGAATCTCCAGCCGATCGCGTCACACGAAAGCTTCACGATTGGATCGCCTATCTGATTCTGCCCCTCTTCGCTCTTTCGAATGCAGGCGTGACATTCTCGTCGAATATATGGCAATCCCTGATGCACAGCTCTGTTGCCTGGGGCGTGCTCCTGGGACTATTTGTCGGCAAGCCAATTGGCATCTTCGGAGTATGTTGGCTGGCAGTAAAGCTGAAAATCGCGCAGCTTCCAAAATCAGTGCGATGGAGCCACATTGGAAGCGTGAGCATGCTCGCTGGAATCGGCTTCACCGTATCGCTGTTTATTAGCGCGCTCGCCTTTGACGACGGCGCTCAACTGGATGCAGCGAAGACAGCGGTTCTGGTCGCATCGCTTCTGGCGGGCGTATCCGGATATATGCTGTTGAAACGTGTTGCCGGAATCTCAAAACAGGCATAAGCAATCTCTAGTGAGTTCGCAACATATTTCACGATTCCGCTGGACAATGGTACACTAAGGCTACCGCCTAAGTCATTGATAGTAAACATGGAGAGGTGGCAGAGCCCGGTTGAATGCACCTGACTCGAAATCAGGCATGGGGGTAACTCCATCGGGGGTTCGAATCCCTCCCTCTCCGCCAGAATCTGGCTACCCTTTAAAGTGTTGATTCCATTACTTATTTCTGTCCTCATTTTGCCGTAGTACAGAGCAAACGGCTTTAGTACACTGAGCGGCATGGAAAACCCCAGTGTCTACAAGCGGTTCATAGAGCAAACGGTCAAACCGTCTAAGCGCCCGAAGCTGTTTTGGTACTGTCGCACTCCTGAGGGTTGGCGCTATCTCACCGATACCACTGAGAACCGTAAACACATCCAGGGCAGACATGTAATCCGGGAGAACATCTCCGTCGACGGTAAAAGCAAACGAATCTATACGCCTCTCAAAGAGAACGAGACGCCCCAGCAAGCGTTACAGAATGCGATGCTACGCGCCGTCAGCGCTGCTCGAAAGAGAGTACCCACAAAGACACATGACGGGCTTAAAAAGGCAATGAACGATTACATCGCAGACCGTGAAGCTCATGGCAAGTTAGAGGCAGCGGAACACGCGAGGCATACGCTACCGGAGTTTCGGTCTATCTGCCCTCAGGTGTCGACGGTCACCGGGGTGACTCGCCAACATCTCACCGCATTTTGTGCAGCGCTACGAAAGCGGGGGCAGAGTCCTCGAACCGTGAGCAACAAGTATGACCGCATTCGCTCATTCCTGAAGTTTGCCGGGAGCGATGTCCAGCTATCGAAAAGTGATCGCCCAAAGTTTGATAAGACGTTGCCGACAACGTACACGAAAGCGGAGACGGACGCGCTACTCGCACACGCTACCGATTACATGAAGGTCGTCATCTGCCTCGGATTGCAATTAGGTCTTCGGGATCAAGAGATGATGCACGCGGAATGGGACGATATCGACAGAGAGCACAGAACGTTTCGAGTCAAGAGTAAGCCTGTTTATGATTTCGGAGTAAAAGATGCAGAAGAAAGGGATATCCCGATACCGGCATCCCTGTTCACAATGCTCAATAAGTGGCGTGAGAGTCGCCCTGGCACATCGCTGATACTTGGAGTGGGTGAAGAGTTCCAGAACACGAACGGGCATCTCCTGAGGACGCTACAGCGTATGGCGAAGCGTTGCAATGTCGAGAACGCCACTCTGCACAAACTGCGCCGAACATATCTCACTCGCTTATTGCAGTCGGGAACAGACATCCGAACCGTTCAAGCGTTCGCCGGTCACGCTGACTTGGAATCAAGTATGCGTTATCTGAGACCGGCAGGAGCCAAAGAGATGCTGTCTCACGTCGACGCTATTGATTGGTAAAAAAAAGCTGCCCTCCAGTCCGAAGACCAGAGGGCGCAAGAGTTTTATCTTCTGTGACTCGGAGGAAGTCGACTGTTTTGATCTGCTTTAGCCTTTATCGCGTCCATGACAGAGCGCTGATGCGTTGCCTGTAGACCCTTAATTACCGCTGCCTTCGTCAACTCGGGGTTCGTCGAGTGGCGTGCGTCGATTGAGTAATTGTGTGTTGTTCCACCGAAACCCGATTTCGAGTTTGGAATGATCGTCCCTGCTTTTTTCGGGACGAATAATTCAGGCAATAATGTTGCGATATAACCGTGTCCGTTATATCTCTCACCGTTGCCGATGAGTTCAGGTCATCTCTTCACCCTGTTAGGGTGTCTTCCATTTCGCGAACACTGTTCGCTACGTGCCGAAGCACTGACCGTCACACGTTCCCTTTCGGGCTTCGCTCGGTATTGTCTCCATGTGGAGAGGTTCACCGAATTAGAAAGATTATCGAATAGCATTGCTGCTACAAGGGGCCATTGAATTAACCCTGTTCACCTACAATCGACATTTGATTTACGGGCGGTTCCCCTCCGTCCGCGAACCCTAAACCAGAAAACAATGCAGCGCCTGCGGCCTTACCTAGCAGCCCGCTTAGACCACCAGTAAGCTTGCCAATGTGCCGCGCACAGCACCGCCTATATCGGACATACTGAAGCCACCAAGGCCACCTTTACCGGAACCACCTAATCCGCTTAAACCGGGGATGCCACCGACAATCTTTACCGGCATCGGCTGCTTCCCAAGTCCGAACGCACCCAGTAACCCGCCCTCTGCCTTCTGTAAGCCTGCTTTCCCTATCGTTCGCAAACCATTAGCGGCAGCGTTCTTGATGTTCTTTCCAAACTGTCCGCGCTTGCTGTCGAGTAGAGCGTCGTTGAAGTCTTCAATGAATTTACCGAAGGTCTGCGTCAACACTTGAGGCATATTCACCGTAAGCATCTGTTGTAGCTGTGCGAGTGAAGTTGTCGAGCTAATGCTCTGGTTATCGCTCTGTACCTGCACCTGTCGGTTTGCCTGGACGGTAGCAATCTGCCTGCCCACGCGCTGCGATTCCGCAACATCTCCTACACCATCGGCAGCACGTTGCTGCTGCTGAAGGTCAGAGAGGGCTTGGGTATAAACTTTTGTATTCAAAGTGGCCAAAGAGATTGCGGCAGCATGGGCCGATACCGCCCCAGTAGAGAGCTGAAACGATATCGATTGCTCTGCTAGGCTGTCCGCACCGTGCCGTTGAATGTCTGCGAGGTCGTCCTGGTATTTAGTTAGTTCATCGGATAGCATGATTTCGCCGGATGCGGAACCATGTCCACCACCAACTAAGTAATTCCACGCTGCCACTGAATTGAGTGGAATGGACGGTCGGTCTAGCATGTTGCGTTGTTCTGTTTTGCGTCCACTAAAGGCGCGAGTTAAAAAACTCATCGTTTATGCGGTTCCTTTGTCTGGGTAGGCGAGTGCTCGCCATTGCTGCCATAGTTCGTTGGCCAATACTTCGTTGCCTTCGGCTTGCGCTTGTCGCTGCCTCTTGTAGAGGTCTTGCATTCGCTGTGTGCGGTCCTGATAGGCGATGACGTAAGCACGTCGTTCTTCTATCTCTGCCCTGAATGGTGCTTGCTCGGATTCGGTGAACCTGCTCATCATGTCGTCAAGGTCACGCTCACTCAGAGACATATCGAGACAGAACTGGATATCAGCCTGGAGTTGCTTGTCGACAACCGGTTGTAATTCTTTGGGCAGCGATTCAGGGGCCGAAGGACGCTTCTTCTCTTTCTTGTCGATTGCTGCAAGCGTCCGCTGAAGTAACGCCAAGTCGGCGCGTGTCGCTTCTGTTTTGGGATTCCGCATCTTGGCGGTAAGCGTGGCAGCGAGTTCGACATCTAACCGGTCAGCGGCAGTGAGCCACGGTCGCGTACTCGATATTTCTGCCCATGCAGTCTTCGCACCCTGGGGAAGTCTCACCGGTGGATCGCCAAGGGGATCGCTGGGCGCACTTTGTGCGGTCAACCGCTCCTTGTAGCGCTTCGGATTCTGTTTCAGCGTCCCTGAGAGGGACAATTCGTCTAAACTCTTGCGTTTTCGTCCCATAGGGTCTCCAAGTTAAAGTAAACAAAGGGTATTTCACCTTATGTTACGCGTCGTAACATATTGATACCCTATGTAGTTAGTCAACGTAACTCGTTGAAAAAACATCATTTATAAAGTTGCCAAGAAAGTTTGACTATGCCACGGTCGGCGCGGCTTGGGATTTCTGAAGATTAAAAGCACCCCTGGGGCGGGGTCTGCAATCGTTGCTCAAAGGCGAGATGTTACATGTTAGAAGTCACAGCAGACACAACGATAATCTCTCGAAAAACCGTTGTGTCCGCCAGATGAGACCGCTTGAGATCGGGTGACTTAAGTCCGACCTTGTGTCTCGCTTGCCTGAAGTCGTATGTGGAAAAGGAGAACTACCACGACACAACAGGCGACGATTGCAGGGGAAAGAACAGTACAAACCCTGGTCGTCCATTCCGGGAATCAGCCTTATCGCTGCCGGGAATCCTTTGTCAAAGTTTGAAACTTCAATGTGTAAGTGTGTCGTGCGATCTTACCGCGTGCACTTGCTTTAGATTTCTTGCCACGCGAGTACGGCATTGGTAGAACGGGGAAAATGAATCCTTTGTCTGTTAGCTCCTGGCGTGCTCGCTGAAGGAAATCAACATTGATTCCGGCATCGCGTGCGAGCTTCGTATTCGTCCAAGAGTGTGACAACATACCTTGCCGGGTATCGGGTGGCACTTTTGCGTTAACCTTGCGTATCACCTTGCGTTCAAGATGTTTTAGCAGTCTCGCTGCCTCAAGTGATAAAGGCTTCATCGGATGCCTGCCGCGATACTCATCGGATGGAAGTCACGTCCGCGTTTACGACGGACAGATAGCAATACCTGAGTGAACCTGAACAGGGAATCGTCAAGCGCTGTCATAAGCACTTGGCACATGTTGTTGGGAATCGTGCCGGGAACATACCCTGTAAGCAATTCCGGGTATTCGTCTTGTAGTTCCTCAATCAATATCGCTGCGATGGCTTGTGATCGCCATAGACGGTCGTAATGGTGCTCGGCTACTTCCTGTCCATTCCTTATGCGTTCGGTATCTGCCACGAAGGTATTAAGCACTTCTGTGTAACAGGCCGCGTTTTCGTCGAACTCCAGAGTTTTTACCCACTTCAGCACATCTAAGGCGAGCAGGCGTTGACTTTCAATTGTTCTCATGTGTCTGCTCCTCCACAGTGCAGTTGGTATTTATGCTTGTGCTGGCTTGTCGTATATAAATGCACGCATCGCTTGGCAACTTAGGCTGAACTCTTTGGCGAGTTCGGCAATCTGCCACTGTTCAGCTTCACTGAGCAGGTGCGCGTTCTCTCGGACGACCGCAAAGAATGTGGTCCAATTTGTGGTATCGGTGACGATGTCAATCAAAGTCTGTCGTAGTTCTTCGAGTTCGATGTCGTTTGTCATTATGTCTCCCTCACCTATATAGGAAAAAACGGGGGGTAAATGTCTCAAGAAGGTCAATCTTTTTTCAACTATTTTTTATCTGCCCTGTATCACCGCACAAAGTGCGTTCGATAGGGGTCGCGCCAAGGGGATCGGCCAAAGGGTCGGAGATTGTAGTCGCTGTGGTCGATGTGTACTTTTGACTGAGGATTCCCGGTTGGGTGTTTCCTCGCGCGCGGGTACGCGTAGATTACGTAATAGGACACTCGAAAACCTTACGGTTTTCTCGGTCTTTTAGTAATCGTACTTAGAGAACTAAAGAAATAAATATCTAGGCAGAAAACGTACTTAGAACACGTTTTAAGTTCAGCGTCTGAGGTAATCTCAGCCTTATTAGGGCCAAAAAAGCATCAACACCGTCCAAGTACGCAATCCCCGTTATCTCTAACGAAAATAAACCATCTATCTACCGCTTTTGTTAGTTACGGTAGATAAGGCTTCTTGGTGGTGTTGGCTTACGGTCCTGCATGGTTTGATGGGTTGTTAGTCCACCAGCGCGTTCTCAGGTTCCGTGCGCTGTAAATCCGGAACCTAACCATGTCAGCCGCTCAGTGCGTGTATCCCTTTTATCGCAGCCAATCTGCTGCCCTCATAATCACGTACGGATACAGGGACCTATGCCCTCTGAGGTACGGTTTTATTTTCGACGGTTTGCTCCGTCAAGGGCCGCTTGCCTCTCATCGACTAAACGACTCCACGGGGATACCTGGGTCTAAGATACGGTCGTGATCTGCAACAGTCCTGCATTCGTCCTCAATGACACGTCAGGGATCAACTTTCGATATGCACGCGGGACGATGATGCCGCCCGGCTTTGACTCCGGGACTTTTGGTGTGGTGAGAGAGTTCTAATATCTTCTCCCTCACCTATATAGGAAAAAACGGGGGGTAAATGTCTCAAGAAGGTCAATCTTTTTTCAACTATTTTGTAAACCCTCTGTAATCAACACGTGTGTCTACTGAGCGTCTTCGTCCTCCGGAGCCGTCTCGGGGACCGTAAGCGCATTTTGTGCACCTGTGGCCATCATCCTGGCACGTGTCCGTTCCCTGATCTTCAGTTGTGAGTTGTACTCAGCATCCCGTTCCGCCAGCCTTGCGTTCCTGTCCGCGTGATACTCCTCGCGTTCGGGTGCAACCTTTTTGCGTATCCGGTAAAAGATGTTTCGAACGGCTTGCTCTGACTTCCCCATTTCCCGGGCAATCTCCTTGTCGCTCAGGCCGTCCATTGTCAACTCGGCTGCCCAACGCTCGTGACCCTCAAGAGATTCCGGTATCAAATACTCACCGAAGGCGTACCCTTTGCCCACACCCATAATCATGTTGACGATTTCGGGATTGTCGCGAGTCTCAGAGTATTGGCCTTCATCATCGTCTATGTCGACATCGAACGATACGGGAACGTGTGTTGCTCTGTTCTTATTGCGGTCTCGACGAGCTTCATGAAGGCGGTTGGTGCAGATGGTGTTAACCAACATCTCGAACTCCGTGGAATCGCCCTCGAAGGTGGCCATACGTTCCCAGACTGCGATTAAAACTTCCTGTGTCCAGTCGCACGCATCCAGCATCTGGCCGTCTGCTCCGCGCCCCTGATCCATTTCCTTATCGAACGAATAGAGGCGTTGCTTGGCGCGGTCCTCAACAGCTTTGAGTAGCTTGCTTTCGCTCCCTGAGAGGAGCCATGTGTAAAAGCCATCGCTTATGCGTTGCGAGATGGACCGCTTCTTACTTTTGGGCCGTGGTGCGTCTACGATCACGTGATCGCTGCTCAGTCCCACATCCTCAGGTGTCAGCGTGCGAACCTCACCGTGGCCGCCTGCTACACGCTTGGCTTCGCTTCGTGCTACCCGCTTCGCTTCCTTCTCTTGCTCCTTTAGCCATTCGGCAGCTATGTCCTGCTCACGTTCTTGTTCCTCTAATTCCAACTGCTTCTCATCTTCCGGGTTGTCAAAATACATGTCATGGTCTCCTTTAAATTGAATTGCGCCCATTCAAGAGCTTGTGTTTGGTTCGGTTTCATACTGCGTGATCGTCAAGCGGGCAATAAAAAAGCCCACCTATAAGGTGAGCGCGTGTCGTCATGGATAGAGGCCATCCGTTCTCGGTATATCAGGCGCTCACGTTTTCATCGGTACATCCTTTTTGGGGGTCATCTGGTTTGGAGACCAGAGACACCTGTGACTACTATTCCTAGAATATCAAACGGGCAACCCGAAGTCAAGACTTATCCTCGGATGCACCATTTCTAGGGCACAAACCGAGTCATCGCCACGTTGCCCTGTAGCGCGTCCGTTTTCGCTTACTGTGGGATTGCCTGTCCGAGAGGCTACAAGTCGAACCTGGGCCGGTCAGCGCCTTACCGTGAGCGATGCCAATATCGGTATCTGACCATAGCTGGCCATTTTCCAAAATTAGGCTCTCAAGGGAACTTGGCTTTGGAATTATATACTCTCCTACTAATATATACGGAAATATCAGGGGTAAAACCTTCGAATAAATCAACTATTTTCACTTTTTTTCAACTATTTTCGAGGGGTCAAACCATTCAATGCGGAAAAGCTACCATTCAATGAAAAACTGTCCGAATGTGGACAAAATTGTGCAATATTACTCGTTGCAACAAATGCCCATAAAATGGTGCAATCGTGTATTTATTACACGTATTAGTCGTTGCAACAGTTAAGCATAGCTAACCCCAAACATGTAAACCCTCTGGAATCAGTGGGACTCCTAAGTTGCTTAGGTATACGATGGCAGGGCGATAATAGGGCGCGAAGGTGGGTTTCGTCGAGAGGTCTGACCAGTTGAGCGCACTTTGTGCGCGGCTCGGAGCGTTTCAATCTCCCTTAGAAATCCACACACCATCTTTCTCCAATGCGTCTTCTATATCGGGCCACTTAAGCCCGGAGAATTGTCTAAGCCTCTCAGAAAGGCCGACTAGGCTTACTTCCTCGTAAGAGCGCTCCCCAAAGGAGAGTTCTCCCAAGATTGCTACATAGCGAATGTTGACCTTTTCTGCGGTCGTAGCAGCCAGCTTGTAAATACGCATCTTTACCATGCCGTCATGCTATGCCGGTGCAGCGACATGCGACACCAGATAACACCCTGCGGCGTCTATTGGGCCAATCGATAGTAATGGGGCAGATGGGAGTCTTCTATTTGACTAAATGAGTGAGTACCACGCATTGAAGAGACTGTTGCCAATATTGTTCCGCAGCATCAAGGCAGCCTTCTCTGCTATTCCTCTGTCCGGCAAAGGTGTTGGAAATTCGTAGTTGTATGATTGCCCTCCGGACGTGCATCTGAATGCAAATGTATAGGTACCAGAATCCGCCCGGATTAGGGTGATGGGGAACACTTCCGTTATCGTTGCCAGTTCTGGCGCGACGCCTGTATTGCCCCTGTAAACATCACCTGGTGTAGGAGGATGCGCAGAAAAATCACTCAGTCTCATCGTTTTAAAATCCCTTCGTGAATAACTTAGCGCATTCTCACTGGCACCAACGAAAGTAGGTGTAAAGATGCGGAACACACAAACTAAAACGGCACCTGGAAACGTTCACCAGATGCCGTGATCTTGTCGGGGTCACCAAATTTCCGAGCGACCCCCGTAGGCGCTTGCCAGAGCGACATTGAATTGTGACGCGGGATCGGGGATCGTTACAGATAATCTTTCTGCCCAGAGTCTCTAAAAAAGACTTGACACAAAAAATAAATGTGACATATAATGCGCCGCTCATGTTATCGTGATTTCACATCCCAACTAGGGATCGAGGAAAACGAATAATGGAAACTACTATCGTGAAATGCTGCGAATGCGACGAAACCGGCACCAAAAACGATCTCACACCGTGCCACCAATGTGGCCGATACATGTGCATTCGGCACTGCTGCAAGTGCGATGTCACGATCTCTTCAGCCGAGGAGTGGAAAGAGTCTTTCGTCAACCCCGTACCCACAGACGCCACGTTTCCGATGGTGCTGTCTTTCGATGCCCTGGGTGAGTTGCTCGGTTGAATGGGCAGAGATAGGACATGTGTAGTACAGCGTAGTACAGTCACACTTTAGCAGAATAATTAAGCGTAACACCAATGGGAATCAACACTTTAAGGCATCTGATGGCGGAATCTATAGAGAATCCCTCCCTCTCCGCCAGTCCTGTATATTATATGATCTTCCACATAAAACGGACAGGCAAAAACGCGGGACTTACGGTTCGCTGAGCTTTCTGAAATCATCATGATCCGTATTCATAACCGACTACACATACATCACGAATCACCTACCTGACATCCTGAAATAATCGAGACAATCAGGCACTCCCGTTGTAAACTCCTGCCCAGCATCGAAATCCACCCAAAAAAGACCGGTGAAAATTTACCTAAAAGACTTTTTCCCTTTGAAGAAAGAACTGACTGCTTTATTGCTAGTTTTTACTACCCCCCTGCGCCTAAACAAATCAAAAGAATTTATGAAGTGTCGAGCTTGCCGCTCAGTACGCCACAAGAGTGAGATGTTTCACTCATCCTATGGTTGGTTTTGTAATCAAGAAGAACAGGAGGAACACTGGGAAAAATACCAGTATGGCCTTTGAGCTATACCAGAAGAACGATCCGATCAACGCCGAGCTACCAAAATACCCGGCCATACAGCTTATACAGGTTCTTTTTGCTAATAAGATAGCGTCGCCAATTTGATGGCGAAGAAGCGATGTGCCTCAAATGGTAAACGCGGCGGAGCGCTCCATGTATTCGCCGTGCGTCCTTCATTTCAAGACAAAGTTCCGCAACCCGGTGAAATCGTACCTCTTCTGAAAACCATTTTTCCCACTCGACCCGTGCCCGCTCCCCCATCTCTTTTGCGCGAGGCTTAAGCCGATCAAGCAGCGCGGGTATGCCCGCAACCTCTTTCTCCGGAACGAACACCGCAAATGATTCCCAGTCCACGCCTTCGTTCGGCACCCACTCGTCCGCAATGATGATGCAGGCTCTACCCGTCTTCATCGACTCATAGAGCCGGATGCTTCCAGGTCCCCGGCCGCGCGGACACAGGCTGAACAGAGCATCGCCGATCGAGTCTGCGTATCGTTTCCAGAAATATTCTTTCTCGTTGGCGGACCCATGATAGCGAATGTTGTAGCTCTCTTTTGAACTGTCGATCACATGGATGTCGGCCCGGTTATATCGGAACAATCCGTCGCGCACGGGGTGGGTATTTGCCGATCCCACAAACGCCGCCAGGTACTTTTCATCTCCAGTAACAGGACGATAGTTGACGAGGGGGTTTTCAGGCATCAGGTAAAAACCTGTCCGTGTATGTTCAGGCGAATAGTCTTTCTTGCGCAACGATGCATACAGTCCAGGCAACACTGGACGAATATAGTCGGCCGAATCAAACAAAAAGCTCTTCTCTGGATATTTGCGATAGAGCGGATAAGCGCGCACTCTTTCCGCAAAGTCGCCAGCTGTGCCCATGGCGACAAAGAGGATAATCTCCGCCTCGTCATGATTGTCCGTAAGCGAATGCTTCTGGAATCGATCTTTGGCCGCGCTGGCTCTCAGAGCGGCAACAGCAAAATGCTTGTTCTCGTCGTATTCGGGCAGATCATCATCGACCGATAGAAGAGAAATTCTCGCCATAAACCCAAAGTAGCATACGACGATTCCAGCAGGAGCGCATGCAAAACATCTCCATAACAACAATGAGGCCCGCACGAAGCGGGCCTCATTGTTCGCAAACAAGCTGCTTATACGCCGATCACGGCGCAAAGCTCCTTCACCGCATCCGCGCTCTTTTTAAGAGCGGCATCTTCTTCCGGGGTTAGTTTAATTTCGATGATTTGCTCAAGCCCGCGGGCACCCAGTTTACAGGGCACGCCGACATAGAGGCCGTTGATGCCATACTCCCCTTCAAGATACGCCGCGCATGGCAAAATCTTTTTCTTGTCCTTCAGAATCGCTTCCACCATCTCGACTGTCGCCGCAGAAGGCGCATAGTAGGCGCTGCCCGTCTTCAGATGCTTTACGATCTCGGCACCACCATCGCGGGTTCGCTGGACAAGCGCTTCAAGCTTCGTTTTCTCAATCAACTCCGTAATCGGAATACCAGCAACCGTCGAGTAGCGAGGCAGCGGAACCATCGTGTCACCGTGGCCGCCAAGCACAAACGCCGTTACGTTTTCGACCGATACCTTCAGCTCTTCCGCTATGAATGTGCGGAAACGCGCTGAATCCAGCACGCCGGCCATGCCGATCACGCGTTCGCGATTAAACTTCGCCTGCTTGAACGCTGCCTGCGCCATCGCGTCCAGTGGATTGGAAACAATAATCAGGATGGAATTTGGCGATACCGCCGTGACCTTGCTCACGACATCCGACATGATCTTGTAATTGGTCTGCAGAAGATCATCGCGGCTCATACCTGGCTTACGCGGAATCCCCGCGGTAATCACCACAATGTCGGAGTTGGCAGTGTCGGCATAGTCATTCGTGCCGATGATGTGACAGTCTCGCTTTTCAATAGGCATGGCCTCGAGAAGATCCAGTCCCTTGCCCTGCGGGATGCCTTCTACCACGTCGATCAGGACCACATCAGCCAATTCCTTGGACGCGATCCAGTGCGCAGCCGTAGCGCCTACGTTTCCCGCACCTACGATTGTTACCTTCTTACGCATACTTCTCCTTCATAAAACTTCAGATGTCATTCTGACGCCGAACGCAGTGAAGCGGAAGAATCTGCTTCACTGCGCTCCGGCATGAACTACATATTTTCGATCATCCGTGATGCGAACTCGCTGGTCTTTACCTTGGTTGCGCCCTGCATCTGGCGTTCAAAGTCATACGTCACATATTTCTGCTGAATCGTCTTCTCCATAGACGACTCAATCAGTTTCGCAGCTTCATGCCATCCAAGAAATTCAAACAGCATCACGCCAGAGAGCATCACCGAACCCGGATTGATCACGTCCTTATCCGCATACTTCGGAGCCGTCCCGTGCGTGGCCTCAAATACCGCGTAGCCGTCGCCAATGTTTGCGCCCGGAGCAATGCCGAGTCCACCCACTTGCGCTGCGCACGCGTCAGAGATGTAGTCGCCATTCAAATTGGGGCAAGCCAGCACGCTGTACTCATCTGGCCGGATAATCACCTGCTGAAAGATCGAATCGGCAATGCGGTCGTTGATCAGCACCTTCTTCTTCCACTGCCCGTTACCATGCGTTTTGCCAATCGAATCGAGCACGCCCTTCACTTCCGCATACAGTTCTTTACGGAAGTCATCGGATCCGAACTCAAGACCTGGCTCAATCAGCGCCGCATTTTCTTCGACTGTCAGCTTCGGATTCGCTTCCTGGTTGCCTAGAATCCAGCTCTCGCGCTCCGTTACAACCGCATCGCGGAACTCATCGACCGCAACCTCATAGCCCCATTCGCGGAACGCGCCTTCGGTGAATTTCTGAATATTGCCCTTGTGCACCAGCGTCACCGACTTGCGATTGTTCTCAACGGCATGCTTGATCGCATAGCGAACCAGTCGCTTGGTGCCGGTAATCGAGATCGGCTTGATGCCCACACCCGAGTCCTCGCGGACCTTCTTCTTGCCGCCCTTCAACATGTCGTTGTTCAGGAAGTCAATGAGCTTCTTAGCCTCGGCAGTTCCCTCTTTGAACTCAATGCCCGCATACACGTCTTCCGTATTCTCGCGAAAGATGACGACATCCAATTTTTCCGGATATTTCACCGGGCTGGGCACACCCTGGTAGTACTTCACCGGACGCACGCAGGAATAAAGATCCAGAATCTGCCGCAACGCCACGTTCAGCGAGCGAATGCCTCCCCCCACCGGCGTCGTCAACGGACCTTTGATCGACACGCGCAGATCGCGAGCCGCATTCACCGTCTCATCCGGCAGCCATGTCTTGAATTCGCGAAATGCCTTCTCGCCCGCGTACACCTCAAACCACTTTACCGAGCGCTTCCCGCCATAAGCCTTTTCTACCGCAGCATCAAAGACCCGCTGCGATGCGCGCCAGATGTCGCGCCCTGTGCCATCGCCCTCAATAAAAGGAACGATTGGGTGATCCGGGACCTGATACTTCCCGTCTGCGTACTGAATCGGCTCGCCATCCGTGGGCAGAGCCTTCCCGTTATACGTCGTCTGCATGTGTCTGGATATCTCCCAGCAAGATAAGAAATGAGGACTGCAAGTGTGATTCCCCTAGAGGCTACCATCCGGTTAAGACGGGTGGCAATTCGCCGTCCCGCTCAGTGCGCCACATGCCGAAGCATTGTCATTCCGACCAGAGGCACAATCCATAAAAAAATTTGCAATCCTCAGCAAACGCGCAGCGCGAAGTCGAAGGACCTGCAGTTTGCATCGGTCAGCACGAAAACAGGGTGCCCCATCCTTTCGCGCCGTTTGCGAAAGGATGGGAACCACAAAGCTCAATCAGCCCTCGTCATCCTGATGTTGAACGAGATGAGCGGAGAGATCTGTTTTTCTCGCCATCCTCCCTTGAATAGTGAAAAGCAGTACAATCATCGTGGAATCGATACCATGCGACTGCTCAAATCTCTGCCCGCCCTCGTAGCTTGCCTCTTGTTCTCATCCATCAGCTTTGCGCAGACGCCATCTGCGCCTATCCGTGTAGCGATCGTCGGTCTTGAACACGGCCATATCGGCGGATTCCTCCACGAATTCCCTCGTCAGCATGAAGTGGAACTCGTCGGCATCGTCGAAACCGACAAAGCACTGGCTGCCCGGTACCAGCAGCAATTTCATCTTGATCCGGGCCTCTTCTATTCCACACTCGATGAAGTCGTCGCTGCCCATCATCCACAGGCCCTGCTTGTATACACTTCCGTCGGCAGGCACCGCCAGGTCATCGAACAGGCGGCGCAGCACGGCATCAGCGTGATGGTGGAAAAACCACTCACGATCTCACTCGATGATGCTCTCGCGATTCGTCGCGCCGCGAACGTACACCATATTCAGGTGCTCGTAAATTACGAAACTACATGGTATGCCAGCAATCGCGCCGTCTATGACCTCATCAATGAAGGTAAGCTGGGGGATGTGCGCAGGGTCGTCGTGCATGACGGCCACGAGGGGCCTGCGGAAATTCACGTTCAGCCCGAATTTCTGAAGTGGCTCACCGACCCCGTACTGAATGGTGCCGGTGCCCTTTATGACTTCGGCTGCTACGGCGCTGACCTCATGACATGGTGGATGCACGGAAAAGCGCCCATCAGCGTCACCGCCATTGCCCAGACTGACAAGCCCGAAACCTACGCCCGCGTGGACGACGATGCAACTATCATCCTTCAGTATCCCGGCGCTCAGGCCGTGCTCATGCCTTCATGGGCCTGGACCTTCGCGCGTAAGGATTCTGAAATCTACGGAAGCAAGGGCTATGCCATCACTGAGAAACTGGACCGTCTGCGGGTCCGTTATGTTGGCGACAAAGAGGAAGCCGATATCGCGGCGCAGCCGCTCGCACCGCCGCAGGATAGCTCACTCCACTATCTCGCCGCCGTCCTCAATGGGACGCTCAAGCCCGAAGGCGATCTGACATCCCTCGACACCAACATGATCGTAATGCAGATTCTGGATGCGGCGCGCGAGTCGGTCCGCACCGGACGGACCGTAAAGCTCAAGCCGCTGCCGCCTGAGTAGGAAACAGGCAGAGGGAGACGTCATTCGGAGCGCAGCGAAGAATCCATGGGATGCTTCGCTGCCATAACCATGAGCAGCGTCTCCCGCAACCTCTAGACGATCTGCTGTACACGCTTCGCCGCAGCGTCGTACACGTTGCCGGCGGAGTCAATCACATCTTCTACAGCGCTTTTGCTCACTCTATAAGCTTTGCCTGCGTGGTCGCTGAGCGTGTCGGCTGTATCCTTCACGTAATCGGAAGCGTCTTCCAGCTTGCGGCGAACCTGGCGCCGTGTCTTTTCACCAGCTTGCGGTGCATATAGCAGCGCAACACCCGCTCCTGCCGCTACGCCGATCGCAAAAACTGCCCAATATTTCACTGCGTTCATATTTTTCTCCTTACAATGATGACGCTTACCCGCAATGAGATACCCGATCCGCGCAGGAGGTTGCTGCGTAGCCTGCAATCAAATCGCTGCGTCTATTAGATAGAATAAATAGATGAGGTTGTCTTTGCTCAGACCTCTGAGAGTACATCCGTAAGTAGACGCTGAATGACGAATTGTTTTTCCTTCTTTCCTGGACTGCAATCCTTGGATTGCACGCAAATCCACTACGCGCAGAAGCCGCCGATTTTTTCTTCCGCTGCAGCAATCAGCCTGTCATGTAGACCTGCTGGAGCGCCCCAATGAGCGACCAGAAAACAGCAGTCATCATCGGAGCTGGGCCGGCCGGGCTTACCGCCGCGCTTGAATTTCTTCGCCGTTCTGACATCCGTCCCATTGTGCTCGAAGCCAGCGATGAGATCGGCGGCATCTCGCGCACGATACGCTACAAGGGCAACCGCATGGATATCGGCGGCCATCGCTTCTTCTCGAAGTCTGACCGGGTCATGAATTGGTGGACAGAACTGATGCCCATCAGCGCAGAGGAAAACGGTAACGGCGACCATTCCATCCGCTACCAGAATAAAGAGCGCACCGTCTCAGCCACAGACGCAGCATCCCATCCCGATCTCGTCATGCTCGTGCGCCAGCGTAAGAGCCGCATCTATTTCCTGCGCAGCTTCTTCGATTATCCGCTCAGCCTCAGCGGAAAAACGCTGCACCAGCTCGGGGCTTGGCGCATGGTCAGGATCGGTGCCAGCTATCTCCGCGCCAGGCTCTTTCCGCGTAAGGAGGAGGTCACCCTCGAAGATTTCCTCATCAATCGTTTCGGAATTGAGTTGTATGAGACTTTCTTCAAGTCCTACACAGAAAAAGTCTGGGGGGTTTCCTGCGATAAGATCAGTGCGGCTTGGGGAGCGCAACGCATCAAGGGCCTGTCCCTGCGCACAGCCGTCGCGCATTTCCTGAAAAAAGCCTTCAGCCGCAAGAAGATGTCTGACATTTCACAAAAAGAAACAGAGACGTCCCTCATCGAGAAATTCCTCTACCCTAAATTTGGTCCAGGCCAGCTATGGGAGTACGTAGCTGAACTGGTTACAGAGAAGGGCGGCTGTGTCCAACTCGGCTGGCGCGTCAATAAGCTGCATGTCGAAAACGATCGCATTTCCATCGTCGAAGCCGTCAATGCATCCGGCGAAACGAGCCGCATTGAGGCAGACTACATCTTCTCCACCATGCCGGTGCGTGAGTTGATCAATAGCCTCGATGTACCCGTTCCTCCGGAAATCCGCGCCATCAGCGACGGCCTTGTTTATCGCGACTTCCTCACCGTCGGCCTGCTCGTCAACAAGCTGTCCGTGACTGAACCAGACGGTTCGCCCCTCAAAGACACCTGGATCTACATCCAGGAGCCTGATGTACAGGTAGGTCGCCTGCAGATCTTCAACAACTGGAGCCCCTATCTCGTTGCCGATCCGAGCAAAGTCTGGATCGGCCTCGAGTATTTCTGCTATGACACCGATGAACTGTGGCGCATGCCGGATGAGGAGATCAAGAAATTCGCCATCGCTGAAGTGGAAAAGATCGGCATCCTCAAATCGTCCGATGTCCTCGACGCCCACGTCGTCCGCGTACCCAAAACCTACCCGGCGTACTTTGGCACCTATGACCGTTTCGACGACATCATCCGCTACATGGATCGCTTCGAGAACCTCTTTCTCGTAGGCCGCAACGGCATGCACAAGTACAACAACCAGGACCACTCCATGCTCACTGCCATGACCGCAGTCGACAACATCATCGCCGGTAACATGGACAAGAGCTGTCTATGGGAAATCAACACCGAGCAGGAATACCACGAAGAAAAATAGGCCGGCATTTTGTTGAATTGCTGTGTCTTGCGGAATCACCTGTCATCCTGAGCAAAGCTAAGCCGGAGTCGAAGGACCTGCTTTTGCAGCGGGTGCCACGAAAAGGGGTGCCCCATCCTGACAAAGTCAGGGTGGGCAGGTACGACCCAATCACGTCGTGCAGCATACCCCGCCGCAGCGTATCCTGTACTGTGAACCTGCGTCGCACTCTTCCGACATTCTTCCTCGCATTGGTCACTCTCTGCGGAAACGCATTTGCCCAAAACTACTCAGCAGACAAGCCCCTCGGCGCATCCGCGCAATCCACCCCTGCCTATCTCAAAAACGCAGGCATCGACCAGAATCTGAACCATCCGCTTCCATTGACCGATCACTTTCGCGATGAGAACGGCAACGATGTAGCGTTAGGAAACTACTTCGGCCATCGCCCGGTTGTCATGGCGCTTGTCTATTTCAAATGCGGCATGCTCTGCCCGCAGGTCCTGCACGGCATGAGCTCGTCTCTCCAGCAAACCGAACTGCATCCAGGCCACGACTATGATGTGGTTGTCGCCAGCATTGATCCAGGTGACACGCCCGCCGACTCCGTTGAAGCCAAGCAACACTTCCTCATGATGCTAAGCGATGAATCCGCAGCAAACAGCGTTCACTTCCTCACCGGGCCGCAACAGTCCATCACGGATTTGGCCCAGGCCACCGGCTTTCACTACGTCCGCGTCCCCGGCCCCGATGGCAAAATGGACCAGTTCGCCCATTCCAGTGTCATCATGATCGCGACCCCGGATGGCCGTATGTCGAAATACCTCTCCGGCGTCGACTACCAGCCACGCGACGTCCGCCTAGCCCTGGTCGAAGCCAGCGACCACAAAATCGGCTCGTTCTCAGACCTTGTCTTGATCTACTGCTGCAATTACAGCCCTAGCCAGGGCCGTTACACCGTGGCCATAATGCGCGTCCTCGGACTCGCAGCGATGGGCTCGGTCCTCATGCTGATCATGGTCGTCTATTTGTTGGGAAAGAAACCGAAGACTGCGGTGTGAGGAATTTTTAGCTCAGGAATGTCATTCTGACCGTCGCGAAGAACCCATGCCATGCGGGTATTGTCGCTGCTCCGGACACCAATGTGGAATCTACCGTGCCGCCCGAATGGGCTTTCGCTGTCTGGGTTTGACTTCCTTCAATTCAGCCTGCGCCGTCACGCCCGACTGTTGATCCATCCAGTCGTCCAGCCGCGACTTCTTAAACCGCCAGCGGTTCCCCAGCTTGAACGCCGGAATAAAGCTCTCCGAAGCATACTTATAGAGCGTGTCCGGGCTGATTCCCAGGTAATCTGCCGCCTGCCGAATGTCCATCACTTCTCGAATCTCACTCCGCACCGCTGATGTCTTCATGGCAAAGTCCTCCGAAAGACCACATATGCGCGGGCGCAAAATCAATCACCCAGCCAAATGCTTATATCGCGTTTTCGGGTAGTAATTCAAGATATTTCCGCAAATCATTGGTTCGATTCGGGTTTCCTCGGCAAAATCTCGGGGTTTTCACTCGGAAAAGGCGCTTAGTAACGAACTAGGTTCTATTTTAGATTTGCCTCAAGCGATGCTTTTATTGATTGGAGTAAACAATTGAAGAGGCTAGACATAGTGCCTAGCCTCTTATCGTTGACCCGTTGGGTAAATTACAGCTTTGGCTTCAGACCATCCAGGATTTCAAGGAAATTGTCGTCCACGGTCCGGTTCTTCGAGATGGCTTCCGCAATCGGAATGTCTTGAATTTCCGTTCCCTTCAGAACCACCAGCCGTCCAAAATTGCCCTTGTGGACTAAGTCAATCGCCGCCAAACCGTACCGGGTCGCCAGCATGCGGTCATAGGCCGTCGGAGTACCGCCGCGCTGCGTATGCCCCAGGTTGACCGAGCGCGTCTCATAACCGGTCTTCGCCTCGATCTCTTCGGCCAGCGCCTGCCCGATACCGCTCAACCGTGCATGCCCAAATGAATCGACCTTCGCCCCGAGCGTAGCCTGCCCGCCGGTCGAAAGCTTCGCGCCTTCAGCCACCACGACAATGCCATACTTCTTGCCCTGGTCATGGTTGTATTTGAGCAGTGCGCAAACATGTTCGAGGTCGATCGGCTTCTCCGGAACCAGAACTACATGAGCGCCGCCCGCCACGCCTGCCGTCAGAGCAATCCAACCCGCATCGCGACCCATCACCTCGCAGACAATGACGCGGTTGTGCGCTTCCGCTGTCGTATGCAGACGGTCAACAGCTTCCGTCGCGATAGAAACAGCCGTATCAAAGCCAAAGCAGGCATCCGTGCCATACAGGTCGTTATCAATCGTCTTCGGCACGCCCACGCCCGGTACGCCAGCCTGAATCAGCGCATTGGTCACCGACTGCGTATCATCGCCGCCAATGGCGATCAGCGCGTCAATTTTGTTGGCCTTCAGCGTAGCCACGCACTTCTCAATGCCGCCTTCAATCTTGCGAACATTCGTGCGCGACGTGCGCAGAATCGTGCCGCCCTGGTCGAGAATGCCGTCGACGGACGCGAGCGTCAGCGGAATCGTATTGTTGTCCAGTACGCCGCGCCAGCCCTCAAGGAATCCAACAAATTCATCGCCGTAGTGAAAAATTCCCTTCTTCACAACTGCATGAATGACCGCATTCAGCCCGGGACAATCCCCGCCGCCAGTAAGCAAACCAACTCGCATGTTCCTCTTCTCCTCCAAAAAAAAAATGGGTCGGGATAGTTATGTGTTTTGCGAAGAATCGCGTAACTGTCTCAGCAAGATCATAGCTGGCCCAAGCGACGCGTTACAAATCGGAATGAGCATCAGGAAACTGCCTATCTGGGTGTCAGGAAGAAGGAGGAATGTTTTTGAGAAATCAAAAATATGCTAGACCATGTGAGATTTTATCGGCTTGCCAACTCCATCGAACCAATCAACAAGTAGTCGTGCCTTCGCATCGGAAGAAGCGGGTGCCCCACGCTCCTCCCGCAATCGACTACCACAGATTAACCCTTCGCAGTAGCCTCATCCACGTAGAACGCCGCAATCTCGTCAGCGTATTTTTGATTGATGATGCGGCGTTTCAACTTCAGGCTAGGCGTCAGCTCACCGTCGGCAAGCGACCACTCCTCCGGCACTACGCGGAAGCGCTTCATCGTCTCAAACTGCGCCAACCCTCCATTCACCTCGTCGACAATCGACTGATAACGGGCTACAACTTTCGCATCTGCCACCAGCTCACGCCGCGTCGGTGCACTGATTCCCTGCTGCTTCGCCCACTCTTCCAGGGCCACAAAGTTTGGAGAAATCAGCGCGCTCAAAAACTTGTGCTTGTCCCCGACCACTGCCGCCTGTCCGACAAACAAAAACGCTTTAAGCTTATTCTCAATCGGCTGCGGAGCTACCAGCTTTCCGCCTGAAGTCTTCAGCAGTTCCTTCTTCCGGTCTGTGATGTAGAGAAAGCCATCGTCATCGATACGCCCGATATCTCCCGTGCGAAACCAGTGCTCCGCGTCGAACGTCTCAGCCGTCTCGCCCGGTTTGTGCCAGTAGCCGGGAAAGACATTCGGCCCGCGCACCAACAGCTCGCCGTCTTCGGCAATGCGGCACTCAACGTTCGGCAGCGGCTTACCGACTGAACCAATGCGATACGCGGCCGTTGTGTTAATGGCCAGCACCGGAGATGTCTCCGTCAGCCCATAGCCTTCGAGGATGCGAATGCCCACCCCGGCAAACCAGCTCGCAGTATCCATGCCCAACGGAGCGCCGCCCGCGATGTAGTAACGCACGCGGCCGCCAAAGCCCTGCTGAATTTTGCTGAAGACCAGTTTGTTCGCCAGCTTCCAGCCCAGCCCTGTCGGCGCCTGTCCCTGCAGAATGTCTTCGCGATGCTTTTGTCCTGTCTTCACCGCCCATCCAAAGATGCGCTTCTTTGCACCGGATAAAGATGCCTGCCGCTCCGCCTCCTGCCGTACCTTTTCAAAGACACGCGGCACAGCCACCAGCACGGTCGGCCGAATTTCTTTAAGCGCAACCGGCAGCTTCTCAAAGCTGGGGCAATACGCCACGGTCGCTTGTTTCGTGTAGATCGCGTAGTCCAGGTGCCGTGCCGTAATGTGCGAGAGCGGTAAAAACGAGATACAAGCATCCTGCTGCGCGATATCAAACCCGGCCAGCGAGTAATTCACGTTGGAGGCAATGTTTCCATGCGTCAGCATCACACCTTTTGGCTCACCCGTTGTGCCCGACGTATAAATCAGCGTTGCCAGGTCATTAGGCGCAACATCGTACGCGGCGCGGTCAAACGCCGCATCGCGCTCTGTGCCGCGACTGTCCGCATCCTTCAACAGTGACGACAGCAGCACCGCATCCGCCACGCCTTCATCATCCATCAGAACAATTTTCTCGATCGCCGTCTGGCTTCGTACTGTGGCCACCTTGTCATATTGCTGTCGCGACGAAACCACGGCCACGCGTGCGCCGGAGTCGGCTAGCAGCACACCGATCTGCTCAGCCGTCAGCGTCGGGTAGATCGGCACATCTACCGCGCCAATTGCCAGCGCAGCAAAATCGGCCACGGCCCACTCCCAGCGATTCTCCCCCAGAATCGCAATGCGGTCGCCCTTCTGGATTCCCCATCGCCCCAGCGCTTCAGCAAACGTGCGCACGCGTTGATACATCTGCATGCCGGAAAATGCCTGCCACTTCCCTGCCGCATCCATATACAACACAGCGCGCGGCTGCGAACTTGTCGCTACCAGAAAGAAAATGTCATTGATCGTCTTGAGCTGAAGCATGCGGTGTGATTGGACTCCCTGGCCTTGATCAATCTATCCGAGCGGCAACCGATTGCCAAGCAGGGAGAAAACATTGCTTGCATTTCGCCAGTGCTTCCCGCACTCTGTTACACAACTTTCCTGTAGAGGGGCCCGATGAAACAGCTTCTAGCGACGACCAACGATACAACGCTTGCCATCTGCCGTCTGGTTCTGGGAATTGTATTTTTTATGCATGGCGCTCAATTAGCGCTGGGCTGGTTCGGCGGCTACGGTTTTGCGGCAACCATGCACTTCTTCACCGCGCAACTTGGTATTCCTGCCATCTTCGCAGCGCTTGCTATCCTCTCGCAGCTTCTCGGGGGCCTCGGTCTCATCGTCGGACTGCTGGGTCGCATCGCCGCCTTGGGCATTGCCATCACCATGCTCGTGGCCGTCCTCAAAATTCATCAGGCTTTTGGATTTTTCATGAACTGGTCTGGCACGCAGAAAGGTGAGGGTTACGAATACCATCTGCTCACCCTCGCGCTGTGCCTGCTCATTATGGTAAAAGGCTCCGGTGCTCTGTCGATCGACGGCGTCTTGAGCAAGACCTAACTTCTAAAATGGAATTATGGGCAGTGTGCAAGAGCTGTGAGCACGTCATCCATGCGTCTTTATAAGCATTTTCTGATCTCTGAGTTGCCAACGAAAAATCGACTTGATTTCTACAGCATTCAAGAAAATATCGCATAAAATCACCGTATGGCATCGTTGCTCACCCCACGGGAAACCGCACTGCGCCTCGGCATTTCCTACCCTACGGTCAAGCAGTGGCTCTATCAGGGCAAGCTCAAGGCGGTGAAAACCCCGGGTGGACATTACCGCATCCCTGAATCCGAATTAGACGGCCTGCTGCATAAGGCCAAGCAGCCGGAGACGCCCAAACGTCAAATGATGCGCACCTTGAGCGGACGCAATCAGCTGGTGGGACGCATCGTTGAAATCAAGATTGATGGCCTGCTCGCTCAGATCAAGCTCTCTATCGGCGGACAGATCATCAATTCCATCATCACCTCCGAAGCGGCTCGCGAGATGCAGCTTGAAGTCGGAGAAACGGTTGCCGCGCTGATCAAATCGACTGAGGTCATGGTGCTTCGTGTATAAGCTCTTCCTCTTGCTCTTATTCGCACCATTGGCTGCCGCGCAGACGTTACGTTTAGCTGCCGCAGCAGACCTGCAGCCGGTGATGCCGCCGATTCTGCAGGAATTCGAAGGAAAAACCAGCATTCACGTAGACGCCTCGTATCAATCCTCGGCGACGCTCACAACGCAAATTCAGAATGGCGCGCCATTCGATCTCTTCATGGCTGCAGATCTTTCCTTTCCGCAGCGGATCGTTGCCGCAGGACTGGCTGATTCGGATCAACCAGTCGCCTATGCACGCGGTACGCTCGTCTTGTGGACGCGCAATGACTCACCCTTTCGTCAGCTCTCGGTTGATACTCTGCGCGATCCAACGCTGAAGACCATTGCCATCGCCAATGCCGAACACGCGCCATATGGACGCGCGGCCGAAACCTCGCTCAAGAACCTTGGGCTCTACGATCAACTCAAACCAAAGTTTGTGACTGCAGAAAACATCGCGCAGACGGCTCAGTATGTCGACTCCGGCAACGCGCAGGTGGGGCTTATTTCCCTCACCTCCGCGCTTACTGAACGGCTGCACGCCAGCGGGCATTACATCGTCATGCCGCGCGATTTCTACCCGCCAATCCTTCAGGGCGCCGTCGTCTTGAAAAACTCCGCCAATAGAACGGCAGCACATCAGCTGCTCGATTTTCTGCTGTCGCCAGCCGTGCAGAAGGAACTCGCTGCGCGCGGCCTTGAGCCTCCGCACTGATGGATATCCAGGCACTCTGGCTTACGCTCAAACTCGCTACCGTCACTACCGTGCTTTTGTTGTGTTTTGCGATTCCTCTTTCTTTCTGGCTGGCATTTGGCAAAGCACGCTGGAAGATTGTGGTGGAAGCCTTGGCCACACTGCCTCTGCTTTTACCGCCCACAGTTCTCGGATTCTATTTGCTCGTCCTGCTCGGCCCGCGCACTGCCCCTGGCCGATTGTTGATCCATCTCATCGGCCATCCTGTCGCGTTCTCTTTCAGCGGCCTCGTCATCGGATCGATGATTTACAGCCTTCCGTTCGCTGTGCAACCAATCACCAGCGGCTTCTCCGCCATCGCTCCCGAAATCCTCGATGCAGCGCACCTGCTGGGCGCTAATCGTCTACGGGTGCTCATGGAAATCCTGCTCCCGCTTGCGCGCCGCGCCATCTTTACAGGAGCGATGCTCTGCTTTACGCATACCATCGGCGAATTCGGGGTGGTTCTCATGATCGGCGGTGACATTCCCGGAGCCACGCGGACGCTCTCGATTGCCATGTACGACCAGGTGCAGGACTTCCGCTATGCCCAGGCCAACCATACAGCGCTCCTCTTGCTGACGGTCTCGCTGGTAGCGCTCTTGTTTGTGTACGCCTGGGGAAGGCAGGTACGCCGTGCCTGATCATGCACTCCTTACAGCGAACATTGCTCATCGCGTTGGCGCATTGGATCTACATATCAGCTTCAGCCTGACGTCGCCCTGGACCGTGCTCTTTGGTCCTTCCGGCGCGGGCAAAAGCACCATCCTTCGCATTCTTGCGGGACTTACCCAGCCGCAAGCGGGCATCATCACTCTGCAGCATCGAACACTGTTGGACGTAGAAAAAGGAATATTGATTCCTGCAGGTCAGCGAAAAATTGGATTCGTTACGCAACAACCTGCGCTCTTCCCGCATATGACCGTGCGTCGCAACATCGCATTCGGGCTGCAATCTCTGACTAAAGAAAAACGCGATCAACGCATCACAGAGATGCTGCGCCTTTTCCGCATCGAAGACTTGGCTGAGCGCCTTCCCGGGCGATTGTCTGGTGGAGAATATCAGCGCGTCGCGCTCGCTCGGGCATTAGCTCCCGAACCCAGATTTCTTTTGCTGGACGAGCCGTTTTCCGGCCTCGATGCCGACATGAAGGAATCGATACTAAATGAACTGACGACCTGGCTGGCTGCGCGCAGTGTGCCAACTCTCTATGTTTCGCACGACCTTGCTGAGGCCTACCAGACGGGTGGCGACGCAATCGTCATCGAGCAAGGCCGCACAGAGACACAGGGTCCTGTAGATCAGGTACTCGCTCCGCGCCGGGAACGGCTTCTGCGGCAACTTGGCATTGTCAGCCGACCCACACAGGTTCCGGTTCCAGGCGAATCGCAAACCGCTCCAAAACCTTAGCAACAATCGCATCGCGCAGTGCAGTCATATCACTGGCCGACGCACCTCCGCGGTTGATAAGCGCCAATGTGTGCCGGCTGGAAATTCCGGCGCGTCCCAGTGCGTATCCTTTATGAAAGCCAGCCTGGTCCAGCAGCCATGCTGCGGGAATCTTCACCTGGCCATAGGCCGCTGGATAACTGGGTACGCTCATGCCGTCCATGCTCGCCGTGAGTCGTGCAAAATACTCAGCAGAAATGATCGGATTCTTGAAAAAGCTCCCTGCGCTGCGGCAATCTGGATCACCGGCCACAATCAACATTCCCTTTTGGTGACGAATTTCCCGCACGGCCGAGCTGACTTCCGACAGCGTAGGCTGGCGCGTCCAATTTTGGAAGTATCGCTTTAAATCTGCATAGGAAAGCGATGCATTTAAACTACTTCGTAGCCAGTAATCAACGCGAGTGACGATGTAACGGCCTCGCTCGGAGCTATTTAAAATACTGCGCCGATAGGCAAAGCCGCACTCCTTTGCATCCAGTTCAACGTATTCCATCGCCCGCAAATCAAGTGCTCGAACCAGGCGAATCGTCTCCGCCACCTCCTGCCCATATGCGCCTACGTTCTGAACAGGCGTGCCACCCACGGTCCCGGGGATGCCTGCAAGGCATTCGATCCCGGCACAGTTTTGCCCCACGGCAAGGGTCACAAAAGCATCCCAGTCTTCGCCCGCAGCCACCGAAAACATAGCCGATTCACTCGTTTTCTTTTGCTCAATGCCCTTCAGGGAAATTCGCAGCACAACGCCCGGAAAACCAGCATCGCTGACCAGCAGATTGCTTCCTCCGCCAAGAACGAATAGGGGTACGTTGCGTTTTTGGGCGAACCGGACAGCTTCCAGAACATCGTCTTCCGTGGATGCTTCCACAAACCAGCGCGCAGGACCGCCAATGCCAAAAGTTGTATAGGGAGCAAGAAGTACCTGTTCGAGAACCTGCATCAGCTTCAAGATATATCAAGGGGGCTGGCGGGAGGCTTCAGACCTTCGTACAATAGGAACAGCCGGGCTTTATCCAGGCTGGAGGAACAAAAGCGAATGTATCCAGAAATTATGGTTATTCCGATGCGTGAAGAGTTGGCTCGCGCAGGCATCAAGGAAGCGCGGACTGCGGAAGAAGTGGACGCCGCATTGGCAAAGCCTGGAACGACGATGGTGGTCGTCAATTCAATTTGCGGCTGTGCGGCCGGCAAAATGCGTCCCGGTGTACGCCTTGCATTGCAGAACGCCACTCTTCCCGATCAGTCGATCACCGTTTTCGCCGGCCAGGATCGCGAAGCAACCGAGCGCGCCCGTTCGTATTTTGAAGGCAATCCGCCGACCTCGCCCGCGATTGCTATCCTGCGCGACGGCAAGCTCGTGTACCTGATGCAGCGTTTCATCATCGAGAGCAACACGGCTCAGGCCATTGCCCAGGAACTTGCGCGTGCCTTCACTGAGCTCTGCGCGAAAGCTACAGCCTAAACAACATTGGCGAAATAAAGAAAGCCCCGGCTTGCGCCGGGCTTTTCTTTTTGTGGTATTTAGTTCCCAGCCGGCACTGAGAAGTCGAGACCAGATTCCTGGTTTGTCCGTACCGTGGCGGCCACGTCAATCGTATCCAACGGAATTTCCGGTCTGCGTCCGGAAGCTGCATCGTCAAGTACGTAGAGTGTTGTTTTTGTCACCGCGTAGTTGTGCACCTGCTGCGAATGTCCATCCTTGAAGACCAGCGTGATCGCAGCTTGAGGAAGCGGCTCAGGTACGCCTGGTGGTGGAGGAGGCACATCCTGCTGCGCCTGATACGTCATCCCCGGCGCCTGTTCACTGTCGTTGGGCGCTGTTTCAGGTCCAGAGTTTCCATTGTCCCCAGCCTGCGACGCTTGTGCAGACTGGTCACCCGCATAGTTATCTTGCGCATCGTAGCCGGACGGATAGTCCCAATATGAGTTCAACAGTCCAGGAACCAGATAGGTTGAATTTGCATAGTAATAAGGCCGGTAAGGCTGTCGATAGCCATGTGACGGATATGGATTTGAAGGGTGGTGATATCCGGCATATCCTGGCGGATTGCGCCAATTCCCATATGGCATACGATTTTGAGAACGGGCGGGCACGCTCCAGTTGTAGTGCGGCGGCCCATTGAAATTCCGTGGAGCAAGTGCAGGCCCAGACGAGAAATGAGCAGGCGAGCCAAAGCCTCCGCTCATCCGGGGAGCTGACGGCGCAAACGAATGTGGCGCGGAAAACCCACCCGCATGTCCTGCTGAACCCGCGCGTTGCGCTTCAGCAGAAGGAGCCATGACCAATCCGGCCAGCAAAGAACCAACCAGCAACCAGCGCATATTGGCCTCCTTTGTTCCTATTAGACGCTTTTGCACGCCCGTCTGTTCTAGAAAATTAGCGGCTTTGCCATGATCAACAAAGCGCTAGTCGATTTTTGTGGCCAGCTGAGCCGCTGCCCGCATTGCTTTCTCGGCCAGCGCTTGTTTTACATGCAAAAGCTCTTCCCATGGATCACGCTGCAGGCGTTTCTTCCAGTCATCGAAATTCGAGACGCTAAACTCTACCGGATTGCCTTTGCGCAGCTCCTCCCAACCCATTGGAACAGCCACACGCACGCCCTTCCTCGCGCGCGGTGAATAAGGCGCCACTGCCGTTGAGCCGCGATCATTGCGCAGATAATCGAGAAAGATGCGACCTTTGCGCGCCGATTTCGTCATCTTCGTTAAATAGCGATCCGGACGCGCTCCCGCAAGCGCTTTCACCACGTTGTGCGTGAACTCCTTCACGGCAGGCCACTCGTGTTTCGCCTGAATCGGCGCGACTACGTGAAGCCCTTTGCCGCCTGTCGACTTTACGAAAGATTGGAGTCCCAGCTCCTTCAATACATCGCGCACTTCAATCGCGCTCTCGACCAGAATCTTCCATTCAATCGCCGCATCAGGGTCAAGATCGAAAATGATTCTGTCCGGCGTCTCCAGTGCATCGTTTTTCGAGCCCCAGGGGTGAATTTCAAGCACGCCCATCTGCGCTAGACCGACCAGGCCTTCTTCACTTGAAACGGTGATGTACTCTTCCGATCCGTTGCCTCTTTTATCTGGCACGGTCACGCTGTCGATTCCCTTGGAGACACCCTGGCCAACGTGCTTCTGAAAAAAGCACGGCTTCCCGCTGCCTTCCGGGCAGCGAACAATACTCAGCGGCCTTTCGGCAATATGCGGCAATAGATGGTCGGCGACGGCGAGGTAGTACTCGGCCAGCTGCTGCTTGGTAAGATGACTTTCTTCGTCGAGAATTTTTTCGGGATGCGTCAGGCGCAGATCCTGTGTCACCGTTTTGGTTTCTGATTTCGCAGCAGTTGGCTTGTCTGCTTTGCTCTTATGGGTACGAGATGGCTTGGGCATGGCAATCGGCTCCTCGCGCCGCACATCCTTAGCGGCTTTGTCTTCGCGCAGACCTTGGAACGAAGCCTGTCTCACGCGGTGATCCTCGGTCCACGTGGCGAACTGGACCTCCGCCACCAGCTCGGGTTTCACCCAGATTGCATCCTTCCGCGCATCCGCTGTCAGTTCCTTAAAATCCGGCTTCGACTGTTTCAGCTCATCCAGACGTCTCCGCAGCATCCGTTGTGTTGCCTGCGTAAAGCCGGTTCCTGTACGCCCCGCATAGAGAAGACTTTTGCCGTCATAATAGCCGAGCAGCAGCGATCCGATGCCGGGACCAGCATTGGAAGGCGGCGTAAAGCCCCCGATCACCAATTCCTGCTGGTGGATACATTTCGCTTTCAACCAGCTCTTACCGCGCCCTGAAAGGTATTTCGATGCCGCCAGTTTAGAAACAATCCCTTCCGCTCCAAGCTTGCAAGCCTTTTGAAAGGTTTCTTCGCCGTGCCCGCGAATGTGTTCGCTATAACGGAGGATGCTGTCATCGCCCAGCTCACCAAGCAATCCTTCAAGGATCGTCTTACGCCGTTCGAGATCCATGCCTCGCAGGTTATGACCATCGAGATGCAGTAGGTCGAATGCGAAATAGGTAAGGTGCTCTTTCTTGCCATCCTGAAAAGCTGCCTGCAGATCAGCAAAGCTCGTCTTGCCTGACTTGTCCAACACGACAACTTCACCATCAATCAGCGCGCTCTTAATTGAAAATTGCTCCGCCGTATGCGCAATGTCCGGCATACGATGCGTCCAGTCAAGACCGCCGCGTGTATAGATCACGGCTTTACGCTTGCCCGATGCCTCTTCCGCAACGTGCAACTGGATGCGATAGCCATCCAGCTTCAGCTCATGCAGCCAGTCTTCACCCCCAGGCGGAGTCGTAACCTGCACGGCCAATACTGGCGGAACAAACGCCGGAATTGTCTCTTTTGGCGCTCCTGCTAACACGCTTGTGCGGTCGGGAGCCACGGCCGGCTTGTCAATTTCTTTTGCCCTGGTGAGTCGCGACCGGTTCTGCTTCTTCCCCGACTCTTTTGAGTTCCAGACGTGGTCTACCTGGGTACCGATAGCCTCCAGATCGCGGCCCGTCACCACACTATCCGGGGCACTCTCTGTAATGGGGGTGTCGTCCCCGCCGCGCTCGAATTCATCGTGCTCTTTAATCAGCAACCAGTTCGGCTTTGCTTCGCGAGCCGCGCGCCCACCCATGCGGACAAGCGTCCATTTCCCTTTCAACTTCTGGCCGTGCAGAGAGAACTTCAATCGCCCTGTGCGCAGCCCTTCATCAAAATCCTCATTTGGCTCCCATGTTCCCTGGTCCCACACCATTACAGTGCCACCGCCATATTGCCCTTTGGGAATGGTGCCTTCAAAACCGCCATATTCAATGGGATGGTCTTCTACCTGCACGGCCAACCGCTTATCGCCGGTAAAATAACTTGGTCCTTTCGCCACCGCCCAGCTCTTTAACACGCCACGCCAACCGAGCCGGAAATCATAGTGCAGCCGGGTCGCGGCATGTTTCTGGATGACAAACGGCAGCTCGCCTTCACCCCGCTCTTGCGCGCTGCCGCTAGGCTCAGCCGTCATGGCAAAATCGCGCATGGCCCGATAGCGGGCCAGCTGTTCATCGACCGCATCAGCCGCTGAAACGTGCGCTTTTCTTGGTCGTGGCATAATTCGCAGTCACCTCGCAAGATAGATTCCCAATTTTGCTTCCGGGCTGCCAGCTTGCCACAAGACGGCCTAACGTTGTCTACTCAATTCGCCGTCACTCTTGAGAAAATACCGATGCCTTATGTCCTTTCGCTTGACCAGGGAACCACTAGTTCGCGCGCGATTCTTTTTGGCCAGAGCGGCGAAATCGTTGCGCGTTCGCAGAAGGAATTTCAACAGATTTACCCGAATCCCGGATGGGTCGAGCATGACCCGTATGACATTCTTACGTCCCAACTGAGCTCTGCACTCGAGGCATTGACAAGATCTGGCATCCGTCCACGAGACATCGACGCGCTGGGTATCACCAACCAGCGTGAGACGGTCATCGTGTGGGATCGCGAGACCAACAAGCCTGTCTATAACGCCATTGTCTGGCAGGATCGCCGCACCGCAAGCACCTGCCAGCAACTCGTCAAAGATGGCGCAGAAGATATGGTGCGCAGTAAGACCGGCCTGCTCATCGATCCCTATTTTTCCGCCAGCAAAATCGCCTGGATTCTCGACAATATCTCCGGCACGCGCGAAAGGGCTGAAGCAGGTAAGCTCGCCTTCGGCACCGTGGATAGCTGGCTCATCTGGAACCTGACCAGCGGCAAAAAGCATGTCACGGACTACACCAACGCCTCGCGCACCATGCTCTTCAATATCGTCGAGGGCAAATGGGACGACGAGCTGCTGCGCCTCTTCAAAATCCCAGTGCAGATGATGCCCGAGGTCGTCTGGTCGAGTGGAGAGGTCGGCGAGGTTACCACCACCCTCGGACTTAGTCCGATCCGGATCGGAGGCATCGCAGGCGATCAGCAGGCCGCCCTTTTTGGGCAGTTATGTATCAATCCGGGTGATGCCAAAAACACCTACGGCACCGGATGCTTTCTACTGCAAAATATTGGCGAGACCTTCATCGAGTCGAAGCACCGCCTCATTACAACGTTGATCTGCAGCCTTAACCGGCGGCTTGAATACGCCTTTGAGGGGAGCATCTTCATCGGCGGTGCCGTGGTGCAGTGGCTGCGCGACAACTTAAAACTGATCCGCGCATCTTCTGACGTCGAGGCGCTCGCGCAGTCGGTCGAAGATTCCGCCGGGGTGGTCCTCGTCCCAGCCTTTGTTGGCCTGGGCGCGCCGCATTGGGACGCGCATGCCAGCGGGCTGCTGATCGGCCTGCGGCGCAGCACGCAGCCGGCCCACATTGCGCGCGCGGCACTGGAAAGCATCGCCTTTCAGATCGCAGATGTCATCGACGCCATGAACTCGGAGTCAGACAACAAATTCACCGAACTGCGAGTGGACGGGGGCGCCGCGGTAAACGACATGCTCATGCAGTTTCAGGCTGACCTTCTCGGAATCCCTGTCCTTCGCCCAGCCGTGACCGAAACAACCGCGCTTGGCGCAGCTTATCTCGCCGGCCTCGCAGTCGGCTTCTGGGAGAGCCCCAAGCACATCTGGTCGAACCGCAAAAATGACACCTGTTTTGCACCGAAGGTCGACCGCAACCAGGTCACAACGCTTCGCCAGCGCTGGCAAAATGCCGTAGAGCGCTCCAAACACTGGACACAGGATGAAATCATATGAATCGTGAGCAGATGATCGCGCAAATTGCGCAGCGCAAAACACCGTGGGACATGCTTGTGGTCGGCGGCGGCGCCACCGGCATGGGTGTGGCAGTCGACGCGGCCACACGCGGCTTTGATGTACTGCTGCTCGAGGCGAAAGACTTCGGCAAAGGCACATCCAGTCGCAGCACGAAGCTCGTGCACGGCGGCGTGCGTTATCTGGAGCAAGGTAACGTCTCGCTCGTCATGGAAGCACTCAAGGAGCGCGGCATTCTGCGTCAGAATGCGCCGCATCTCGTCCGTGACCTCGCCTTCATCGTGCCCAACTACTCCTGGTGGGAAGCCCCTTTCTACGGCATAGGCCTCAAGCTCTACGACATGCTCGCGGGTAAGTACGGCTTCGGCAAATCCCGTGTTCTCTCTTCTGAGGAAACGCTGGAGCGGATACCGACGCTCCAAACCGAAGGACTGCGCGGCGGCGTCATGTATTACGATGGCCAATTCGACGATTCGCGCCTGCTTATCCATCTTGCCGCAACGGCTGTCGATCACGGCGCGGCGCTCGTCAATTACATGCCGGTCATCACTCTCTTAAAAGATGAGGACGGCTACCTCAACGGCGTCGTCGCTCGCGACGAAGAGAGCGGCGTCGAGCATAAGATTCAGGCTCAGGTCGTCATCAACGCCACCGGCATGTTCACTGACAGCATCCGCAAGATGGCAGACCCAACAGTCACCGCCATGATTGAGCCAAGTCAAGGTATTCACCTGGTCTTTGAGCAATCGTTTTTAGAAGGCGACACAGCCATCATGGTCCCGCATACCAGCGACGGCCGCGTAATGTTTGCGATACCCTGGCATGGCAACACCCTCGTCGGCACAACGGACACGCCCATCGAGCAGCCATCCTATGAGCCGAAGCCGCTTGAGCAAGAGATTGAGTTCATTCTTGAGACGGCTTCTCTCTATCTCAGCCGTCCACCCAAACGAAGCGATGTACTCAGTGTCTACGTAGGCATTCGTCCCTTGGTCAAAGCCGGAGGGCCATCCTCAAAAACTTCCGCTCTCTCACGCGACCACACCATCCACGTCGATAACTCCGGCCTGCTAACGATTACCGGTGGCAAGTGGACCACCTATCGTCACATGGCTGAGGATTGCGTCGATCACGCGATCACGCTTGGCCGGTTACGCGAAGAATCCTGCGTCACGAAGACACTCAAGATCCACGGCTATCGAAAACATATTGAGGACCTCGGCAGCCTTTGGGTGTATGGCTCAGATGCCGATGCAATCCGTGACATTGCAGCGCGCGATACGAAGCTCAGTACGCCGCTGCATCCGTCGCTTCCCTACATCGGCGCAGAAGTTGTGTGGGCTGCGCGGCAGGAGATGGCTCGCACGATAGAAGATGTGCTGTCGCGCCGGACACGCGCACTGTTTCTCAATGCGCAAGCTGCCCATGAGATGGCATTGCCCGTCGCACGCATCATGGCGGAAGAACTGCATTACGGAGAAGACTGGATAAGCGGGCAGGTATCGGAATTTCAAACACTCGCCCGCCAATACAGCCTGCGATGACTATGACACGAAGCAACTCAACCTATAGCCTTTTCAAGGTGAACTAAAACGAATGCGGTCGCCTTTCTTTGGTGAATTCATGGGCACACTGGTGCTCATTCTGCTCGGTAACGGTGTAGTTGCCGGCGCGGTTTTGAAACGCTCGAAATCAGAGAACAGCGGATGGATGGTCATTGCAACCGGCTGGGGCTTCGCGGTGCTGTGCGGCATTTTTGTTGCGATTCTTTGCGGCAGCCCCGACGCGCACCTGAACCCCGCCATCACTCTTGCCGCTGCAGTGCAGACCGGGAATTTCGGCAAGATCTCGTCCTACATCCCTGCGCAGATGCTAGGCGCCTTCGTTGGGGCCGCGCTGGTCTGGCTTCACTATTTTCCGCATTGGGAGATCACGGAAGATCCGGCGGCGAAGCAAGCTGCTTTTTGCACAGCGCCTGCGATTCCAAATCCAATCGCAAACTTTTTTTCAGAAGTGGTGGGAACAGCAGTTCTCGTTTTGGTCGCTGGGGCATTGGGCTCGAAGCTTGTCTTTTCGTCGGGCGCTGCCGCGGGCTTCGCGCCCTATCTCGTAAGCTGTCTGGTCTGGTCTATCGGCTTGTCGCTTGGTGGAACTACGGGCTACGCGATTAATCCTGCGCGCGACTTCGGTCCACGCGTTGCACACGCTGTCCTGCCGATTGCCGGCAAAGGCACAAGCAATTGGGACTACGCGCTCATCCCAATTCTCGGGCCGTGCGCGGGAGCAATCCTTGCAGGCCTGCTGCTCCGCGCATTAGGAGCCTAGAAGTGATGCAGTTTTTCTTCCACCGGGACCTCCACCGGCCGGTTCGTCTCGCGCTCCAAAGACCTGCTCACCAAATCGCGAGAGCCAAGCCCGACCGCCAGCGCCAGCGCCAGAACAATTCCGCCGAAGAGAATGCCAAACGCCAGATCGACAATATCGCCACCAATCGCCAGGTGATCGAGGACCATGGCTGCAGTAAGCACAAATACCAGCCAGCGCACTCCAGTGGCCAGCAATCTGGCATAGTGCAGATTCAGGTTTACAGCGGTGATCAATACGCTACGCGAAAGAAAACGGCCAATGATGGTGCCAAAAAATAACAGGACCGCTGCCCCTATTACGCGCGGCACATACGCGAAAACATAGGCCGAGATGCCCGATTCCGCCGAAGCCGCTTCAAAGGCTGAAACGCCAACAAGAACGCCAATGATGACGAAGGACCAGAAGACAACTCGCGTGACGAGAATCGTCGGCGTCTGACGCGGAGCCCATTCACTCAGCGTGCTCGTTGAGCTGGTGCGCTCATCGAATTTGACAGCTCGCAACACACTCCTTACCAGCATCGCTATGAGCCATGCAATGATCAGGAAGATGAGCAATACGAGCACAAACGCAAGAATTCCAGGCAGGAGTGTTGCAATCTTCGTGAACACACGCCCCATGGAATCGCGCAATGATTCTTCAATTTGCTGCCACATTACTCTTCTCCTTCTTATCTCAAGGCTCTACGGATTGAAACGGTCTGGCCATCTCCACCGCGATACAAGATAGGGCTTGCCCTCCTCGTACGACCGCGCCAGTTGCTCAAAACGCTGCTCTGCCGCGAAAGGCGATAAACCAGCGACTTCCTGAGCGTAGGAAGCAACCCATCCCAGGTACAGAGGTGTAAGGGCGCCCATAAGATGACCGCGGTTCATCGTGCGCAGTCGATGCGCCAGGGCAAAATCGTAGACAATGCGGACCCATAGATCATCCGGCATGCGAAACGCTTCCGGCGAAGAGCGTGCGAGCTTCTTCAACTCCAGCAACGTCACCGGCGGCAGAACCAATCCCCACACTTCCTGCAGATTATGGGAGCCCAGCAGGAACGAATCAATCAGAGGCTTCGCATCCACCGGCTCTCCATCGTTGATCTGCTGCGCGGCATTGCCTGAGACGGCAGGGGGATGGGAGCCACGCACTCGCTGCCAGAAAGGCGCATATGTCTCCATCTCAATGTATGCCGATCCAACCAGGCTGCTGAGCACCGTACTCAAATCCAACCCCTCAGTTTGCGTCGCGTGCTGTACATCTACGTTGACCTGGCACACCTGAAAGCTATTGAGTGCAGCCTGCGTGGTTGGCCATAGCAGTGAACTTTCACTTCGTTCGCGCGTGTTGTCCGTTTCGCTCAACTTCCCGCACATGCGAGCAGAACAGCTCAAATCCTGCGCCAGTGGATAGCGCACGCGCTGACCATACAATGCACGGGCGATAGGAGCCAGAATGCTGTGGTTCAGCAAGCCCTCAAATTTTCGTGATGGATACACCGGCACAACAAGATCACATGCTTTTTCGAGAACCGGAGAAGTAAATAATCGCAGTTTCTCGGGCGTCAACATCGCCAGGTCGCTGTGGAGAAGAACACATACCTTTGCGTCCAGTTCCACAGCAAGAGAACAAATAGCTTTCTGCGCGGCTGAGGCAATCGTCCACGGCAAGACAGCAGGATCACCGGCTGGGAGCGAATACTGCAGAAAACGCGGCGCATTCACTCCAGCAGCGCCGGCGAACCTTTCCGCTTCCCCGCTCTCTAATTCACTGCTTCCCGGATAGGCAACAACAACATGGGATGATTGAGCGGTCGCAGACAAATCCGCATTCATGTTCTGCAAATATTGCTGCATTTCATCCTTATTCACAGCTCCGGCGATGCCGATTAACAGATCCACCGGACCTGCTTGCTCCACATCGTTTTTTGTTTCTTCCGCCAGGTCGCTCTTCGGCATCTGGTCTTCCTCTATTTCTTACGACAAAAGTGACAAAATTCCGGACAAGGGAATGCGAACCCAATCGGGCCGGTTATTCAGCTCATATCCAAGTTCATAGAGAGCCTTATCCAGTACATATACATCCAGAACCACTCGGAAATCATCCGCAGTTGCAGGAACAATCGGCGATTCTCCGGCAGTCTCGCGGTATGCCTGCAAAAATACGCCCGATACGGCAGTGACCCACAACTTTGCCCACGGTTCCATCTGCTGGTAATCTTCGGGACGGCGCGCCGTATGTTTGGCCAATCCGGAAAATGCGGCGTAGTGAAAGGATCGAAGCATCCCGGCAACGTCCTTAATCGGCAATTGCTTCTGGCGCCGCTCCGCTAAAGGCCTCGCCGGCTCACCTTCAAAGTCAAGGATCACAAAATCGGCTTTGGCCCTCAACACCTGTCCCAGATGATAGTCCCCATGAACTCGAGTTCGCACCAGCTTCGATTTCACGGTTGCAAGCTGCTTAAATCGCCCGATGATCTCCCGCCGCCGACTCATGACCAGGCTGCCCATTTCAACCGCGTCATCGGACAGACGCGAAAGATTCGTCTTCAACAATTCCATGCTGCGCGTGGCATGCTCGGCAAGATTTCGGCTCAACGCTTCTAAGTCCGCAGCGTATACGGCTTCCGGACGAAAATCTTCCACATCCTCGGAGGACGCAAGCGCCAGATGCATCTCGGCAGTTCTACGACCCAGCGTGCTTGCCGCTTCCAGATAGATGCCTGCATGCTCACGCACTGCCGCATATTCATCGTCTGCCAGCGCAGATCCGGATAAGCTACCCGTAGCCGAGCTTTCGAAGTAGCGTTCCAGGTCTTCCAGCGTCCATTCCCACCCGTCCCCCTCATTAGCAACCAGTCCTTGCAGCATCGCCAAAGTTGCAGCCGGTTCACCTTTGCGCGCGTATTCGATAGATCCACCAAATGGCGCGATCTGCCGGAATTGCGTTCGCTCGGTAAGGAATCGTCCGATTTCCGTATCAGGATTTGGACCAAACTCCTGCCTTCGAAAACACTTCATAATCAGCCGGTCCTCAAACAGGATCGACGTATTACTCTGTTCCGCAGAGCTGCGGCGTGCCGATAATTTCGTATCGTCGCCCATCAGCTGCGCAAACATGCTGCTCGGAATTCCTCGAATGACGCCCTGCTCGCTTTGCAGGGTACCTTGCTGTGAGATTAGCGATAGAAGCGCCTGGCATGTGCTTTCGCGAAGCAATGCGTCACACAGCACGCCGTCGCCGCCTGCGCTGCGAATCGGAACAATCACGGCATTCGCATTTGTTTCCCGCACGCTCTGCGCTGCGTCATCGGAAAGAATCGTCACTGGCAGGAAATAGGTATCAATTTCACCAGAACTATACTCGACCGCGACAAGAACCAGCGCGGACTGTCCTTCATCAAATGGACACCAATCTGTAACTGCGACGGAATGTATTTCCTTCGACTTGCCTCCAAACCAGCGCTGTCGCTGCAAAAATTCAGGCAAGACACTCGTCTGCAACCTCTCGCCATTCGTCCCGGAAAATAACGTCTCCCAATCATCACTGCGGCCGATTTCGATCGCGGCTGGTTCGCTCACAGTGGCAGTAGCGGGCTCATCCCATGTCACGGACGCGGCCTGTATCTCCAACCAGAGAAATCCATAGGGCCCGATGGTCAGTGAATACGGCTGTTTCGTGATGGTTGGAAACTCTACATACCCCAACATTTCGACCGGGGTCATTCCCTCGAATTCCGACAAATCCAATTGAACGGGTTGCGCAAATCGTGAGAGATTCGCGACGCACAGTACCTGTTCGTTTTCATATTGACGGACGTAGGCCAAAATTTTTCTATTCGCCGACGGCAAGAACTTCTGCGTTCCTCGCCCGAAGACGCGAAACAGCTTGCGCAGCGCGATCATGTTGCGCATCCAGTTCAAGAGCGAAGAAGCATCGCTCTGCTGCGCCTCTACGTTGAGCGCCTGATAGCCCCAGACCGGGTCCATGATCACCGGGCTAAAAAGCTGGGCTGGGTTCGCGCGAGAAAATCCGGCGTTGCGATCGGCTGTCCACTGCATCGGTGTGCGCACACCATTGCGATCGCCGAGGTAAATGTTGTCGCCCATTCCAATCTCATCGCCGTAATAAAGAATGGGCGTTCCTGGAAAGGAAAACAGGAGACTGTTCAGCAGTTCGATGCGTCGCCGGTTATTGTCGACAAGCGGCGCCAGCCTGCGCCGAATGCCGATGTTGATGCGCATGCGCGGATCGGCACTGTAGGCCAAATACATGTAGTCGCGCTCGTCATCGGTCACCATCTCAAGCGTCAACTCATCATGGTTGCGCAGGAACAATCCCCACTGGCAGTTCTCAGGGATTTCCGGAGTCTGCGCCATGATCTCCGTAATCGGCAGGCGATCTTCCTGCCGCAGGGCCATGTAAATACGCGGCATTAATGGGAAATGGAATGCCATGTGGCACTCATCGCCATCGCCGAAATAGGGACGCACATCCGTCGGCCATTGGTTCGCTTCCGCCAGAATCACCCTGTTCCGGTACCCTTCGTCCATTGCGGCGCGAATCTTCTTGATGACCGCATGCGTCTCCGGAAGGTTCTCGCAATTGGTGCCCTCCCGTTCCACGATGTAAGGAATGGCATCCAGGCGAAGCGCATCCACGCCCATATCCAGCCAGAAACGCAGGATTTTTATGACCTCCTCTATCACCTGCGGATTGTCATAGTTCAGATCCGGCTGATGAGAGAAGAAACGGTGCCAGAAGTACGCGTGTGCTACCGGGTCCCACGTCCAGTTAGATTTTTCCGTATCGGTAAAAATAATGCGAGCATCTTCGTACTTGTGATCTGTGTCACTCCATACATAAAAATCGCGCTCAGGAGACCCCGGCGGAGCGTGTCGCGCCCGCTGAAACCATGGGTGCTGATCGGACGAGTGATTGATAACCAGCTCGATCATCACCTGCAGCCCGCGCTCGTGCGCAGCACTTAAGAATGCCTTGAAGTCATCGAGCGTTCCATAGCTCGGATGGACGGTCATGTAGTCGGCGATGTCGTATCCATCATCCCGCAATGGCGAGGGGAAGAATGGCAGCACCCAAAGACAGGTAACGCCCAGATCCTGCAGATAATCGAGCTTCTGCATCAAGCCTGGAAAATCACCGATGCCGTCATTGTTGCTGTCCGCGAACGCGCGCACATGCAGCTCATAAATGATTGCGTCTTTGTACCAAAGAGGGTCGCTCGCACTGCCTGTGCGCTTCAATGTGCCCTGCGGAGTCATATGCGTGCTCACAAATCCCGCCCAATCTTATAAATAGTAATCAAAGTCTTTTTCAGATCTCACTCGCCGCAGCACACGAAATACATGGGCCGGGATCTTCAGCGGGGAAAGCTCTACATAGTTTTTAGATCCCTGCCATAGGTAACGCGTGTCTACCAGTTGATCGTGCAATTGATATGGCTCGCGAGGATTCAACCCGAGTTTGTCCAAATCTAAATCTACCCATCCTGACTGGACATGGTAGGGATCAAGATTGACGACGACAAGTATCGTGTTAGAGCCGTCCACACTCTTTTTGCTGTAGCAGATCAAGTAAGGATTGTCGGTCGCATGAAATACCAGCGCATGGTTCGCCTGCAGCGCGGCATTTTCGTGCCTTGCACGATTCACAATCCCGATGAATGGTGCGAGGCTATTTTTATCTTCAAGATCCCAATGCTTCAGTTCATACTTCTCTGAATTAAGATATTCTTCACCACCTGCTTTCGCAGGAGTGTGTTCCTGCAGCTCGAATGCGGGGCCGTAAATGCCGTAGCTTGTTGCCAGCGTTGCTGCCAATACCAGCCGTGACATAAATGCAGCCTTGCCGCCGATCTGGAGCGGCTCGGGCAAAATATCCGGGGTGTTCGGCCAGAAATTCGGACGAAAATATTCGCTGATCTCTGTTCCCGTTAACTGCTCCAGATAATCAGTTAAGTCCTGCTTCGTATTTCTCCAGGTGAAGTAGGTATACGATTGCGAGAATCCCAGCTTCGCCAGCCGTTCCATCACGCGTGGACGGGTAAAAGCTTCGGCGAGAAACAACACATCTCGGTGATCGCGCTTGATCTCACCAATGACCCACTCCCAGAACGGAAATGCCTTCGTATGCGGATTGTCCACACGAAAGATGCGGACGCCCTGCTCAATCCAGAATCCAAAAACGCCTTTCAGACCATCCCAGAGCCCTATCCAATCCTCGCTCTCGAAATCCAACGGATAAATATCCTGATATTTTTTCGGAGGGTTTTCTGCATACTGAATTGAGCCATCGGCGCGATGCCGGAACCACTTCGGATGCTCTTTCACCCATGGATGATCCGGCGAACATTGAAAGGCGATATCCATCGCGATTTCAAGGCCAAACTTCTTCGCAGCCGCCATCAGGTGAAGAAAATCATCCAGCGTTCCAAGCTCGGGATGAATGGCCGTGTGACCACCCAGCTCTGACCCAATCGCCCAGGGACTTCCTACATCGTCCGGCGCTGCAGTAACGCTATTGTTCTTGCCTTTCCGGAAACTTTCTCCGATCGGATGGATCGGCGGCAGATACAAAACATCGAACCCGAGCCGGGATACGTATTCCAGCCGGTCTTCTACATCTCGGAATGTGCCATGCTTACCCACAGTCGGCGAGCAGGAGCGTGGAAACAGCTCATACCAGCTGGAGAACCGCGCCTTTTCACGGTCGACGACAACCGCGAGCTCTCTTCCGTATTTCGTTTCGAGCCCGGTATCCGCATACTCTTCCATAACCTCGGCAAGTATCGGCTCAAGCGCCACAACTTTCGCATCTTCGGAGTCGCAATCCGTCCGCAAAATGTGTGCCCATTCATTCAACTGGATGGCATCTTTGCCTTCGGCATGGCGTGCGGCCTGTTCCACCAGCAGACCGCCTGTCTGCAATTCCAGGCAGACATCCTGCCCCGCCTCAAGGCGCTTCATCAGATCACCACGCCACGTACCAAAGTGATCGACTCTGCCTACAATGGTGTAAAAGTAACGTCCAGTCTTATTTACCGGAAACGAAGCGCGCCAGCGGTCATTCCCTAGAGGCTCCATTTTGACGCGTTGCTGATGGGATTCATCTTCGTGCCGAAACAGCAGGTGGCAAGTGACGCGATCATGACCATCGCCAAAGACATCCGCTTCCACCTGAACGATGTCTCCAACAATCCGTTTAATGGGAAAACGGCCTGCGTTGACCTCCGGATCAACGCCCTCGATTACCACTCTTTTTCTTCCGTCTGCTGGCTTTGTCATCAAGAAACCGGACTTGCTGAATTTGGCGCAGGCGCACCTGCACCCAGACAAGGGTAAACCCTCACCTTTAACAAGATGCCTGTTTCTGAAAATTCGTTACGTCGGCCTTAGAAATTGGGCCGGCTTGACCAAGCGGATGGAAAACGGCTGCCTCTGAAGAAGGCAGCCTGAACAAGTAAATTAGTTCTCGAGCAACAGGCTTGGCTCTTCGGGCGACCGCAACCGCACCAGGCGGTCAATGGTATACGGCGCGCGTTGCGTCGAAGTATGGTAATGCCGCACTTGTAGCTCACCGAGCAAGCCAATCGCCAGCATCTGGATACCAGCCAGAATCAGCACGCCCGCAATCACGAAGAGCGGTCCATGCTGGTCCATCACATGCTGATGGGTAAACAGCTTCAACAGCAGCAGGAAGAACGAAATCACGCCTCCGCCAAGCATGCTCAACGCGCCAAAGCTGCCGAAGAAGTGCAGCGGCCGGGTCATATATTTCAGCAGAAAGCGGATCGTCAAAAGGTCGAAGAATACGCGAAAGGTCCGTCCGATGCCGTAGTGCGACTTCCCTCTCTCTCGGTTCACATTCTTGATCGGAATCTCGCAGATGCTTGCGCCATACCATGACGCCAGAGCCGGAATAAAGCGATGCATCTCGCCGTACAGCGGGATATTGTGGATCACCTCGCGCCGGTACGCTTTATATGTCGTTCCGAAGTCGTGGATGTCCACTCCAGAGAGCTTCGCCATCAGCCAATTGGCACAACGGGACGGAATACGCCGCATGACAAAGTTGTCGATGCGCTCCTTACGCCAGCCGCTTACCACGTCATATCCCTCTTCCAGCTTCGCCAGGAAATTCGGGATTTCGTCGGGATCATGTTGCAAGTCGCCGTCCATGGCCAGGATAAATTCGCCCTGGGCATGATCGAATCCTGCCGCCAGCGCCGACGTCTGTCCGAAATTGCGGCGCAGCTTCACCACCAGCACGCGGCTGTCGACTGCGGCAATCTCTTCCAGCAGCTTGTAAGTGCGGTCATTGGACCCATCATCCACGAAGACCAGCTCAAAGCTGTCTCCCACTTGCTCCATGACACCCTTCAGGCGGTCATACAAGGCGGTTACATTGTCTTCTTCGTTGTGGAAAGGGACGACGATGGAATACTTCGGCATATCCTATTAATTATAGACTTTCCCCCTGAAAACGCCCCAAAAACATCTCCAGTTGGAACCTCCCTTGAAAACCATCCCTGAAAACGATCTCTGACACCATCACTACTGACACCATGCTGTCAGTAGGCCTCCCGTAGCCTGCTCTCGTAGGTCAATTCACCCTTTCAGAGGACTCTATGCCGACAGCACAGGAAACAGCGGTCTCCACCATAAGCTGGTTTGAGATTCCCGCCAACGATTTCCCCCGCGCCATTCAGTTTTACGAGACCATCCTGGATGCGCCCCTGATCCATCAGGCGGCATGGCCATCGCTGGCCATCTTTCCCTACGAGAAACCCGGCATCTCCGGCGCCATCGCGCACGGCGAAGGCTTCAAACCCACGGGTGACGGAGTCGTCATCTATCTCAACTGCGATGGCAAATTTGACGCCGTCCTCAACCGCGTGGAAGACGCCGGGGGAACCATTGTCGAACCCAAAAAACATCTTCCTACGGTAGGCTGGGTCGCCCAGATCCGCGATAGTGAAGGAAACCGCATCGGACTCCATGCAACGGCTTAACATAGAGCCGTATGCGTCGCGCCGACCGGCTCTTTCGAATCGTTCAACTGCTGCACTCCGGGCGGCTGCAGACCGCCCGGCATCTGGCCGAAAAGCTGCAGGTGTCGCACCGCACCATCTACCGCGATGTGCAGGACCTGCAGCTTTCCGGCGTACCCATCACAGGCGAGGCCGGCGTTGGCTACACGCTGCGCCGCGATTTCGATATTCCGCCGCTCATGTTTGACCGCGAGGAGATCACCGCTCTCGTCCTGGGAGCACGCATGGTGCAGGCCTGGGGCGGCATGCAACTCACCGAGGCTGCCAACCGCGCCCTGCGCAAGATCGAAGCCGTGCTGCCAACCGATCTGCGCGAACGGATCGACGAAGTCCTGCTCTATGCGCCTGGCTTTCGCGTCTCGCCAGAGCTTCGCTCCAAGCTCGACACACTTCCTGCCGCCGCCCAGCAGCGGCACGTCGTCCTCATCGCTTATTCCCGCGAAGACGCGCAACAGAGCGTGCGCCGCGTCCACCCTCTGGCTCTTTACTTCTGGGGAGGCACATGGACACTCGCCGCATGGTGCGAGCTAAGAAACGATTTCCGCAGCTTCCGCGTAGACCGCATGGAACATCTGGAAAACCTAACAGAGATATTCCAGCCAAAGCCAGGACAGCTACTGGCAGATTTTCTCAAGCGAGTACGCACCGAACGTAAAGAACTACCTACTTAAAGATCAACCTCAGGCTAGATCATTTTATTTGGTGCAGAGCTATCACTTTAGAGAGAACGTCATTCTGATCCTGAGGTACGAAGGAGCAGAATGACATCTCCTCTTTTGCTCTACATCTAAGGAAAAATCTAAGGAAATTCATCCTAGAACAATACTCGCCCTCCCACCTGGATGATGCGGTTGCTGCCTCCACTGCCGGTAACTTCGCCGAAGGTTGAGCTGTTCATCGAGGCCGACGGCGTACCAAGGTTCGTCAGGTTAAAGACGTTGGTGAACTCGCCGCGAACCTGGAACTTAAGGTTTTCAAGCACACCAAACGTACGGAAAAGAGAGGCATCCACATCCCGATAACCAGGGTCATCGAGCTGTGCGGGACGCGTATTGCCAAGAAGATTCAAAGGACCGACACCCGGGCAACCGGCTGTACCCGGTACGCAGTAAGCCGTCGTATCGAACCACTGTGCTTCTCCTGCAATACGTGAGCGTTTGCCGCCGAGAATGTGCGGTATCTTTCCCGGTGCAATGCTCGGACGATCGTTTGTCTGCCCATCCCCGTTGACATCGGTTCCGGTTGTGACGGTGAATGGCTGACCGCTGTTCATCGTAGTGATGCTGCTGATCGTCCAGCCGTCCAATGCGGTTCGAACAATCCGGTTGTAACTGCTGAAGTAGTCAGGAGTCCACACGAAGTTAATGGTCACCATGTTGCGCCGGTCCTGGTCCGAGCGCTGATGGGCTTCCAGTTGAGGGTAATTCGGATCGACAAAGGTCGCGGCCAGGTTGGTTCCGTCCAGAGCGTTGCTGGCCAGCGTCTTGCTGAAGACGTAGAAGGCGCGTGCACTGAAGTTGTGCGAGAGCCGTTTTTCGAGGACCACCTGCATTCCGTTGTAGTTGGAGTTCTGGCTCGATTGAAGGTTATAGACGTTCGAATAGGTAGGCTTTGCCGCTGAAAGCCCAAACTGCGAGTTCAGCGGACGGCGATTGTTGACCGTGCTGCTTGTGTTTGCGTAGCCACACGCCTGGGTCAGGTCTGTGCAGCTTGCACCGGAGGTACCGGCAGCGGTGATGTTGAACTGCGGAGGATTGAGGTCATGGTAAATCGGCATTTTGCGGTTGAGCGATCCGACATAATTCACAGTCAACGCGAAACCACTGCCGAACTCCTGCTGGAAGCCGCCATTGATCTGATACGTAACCGGCCATTCGAAGTGAGAATCGAAAGACGAGACCTGGTTCAGCGCAAGGAAGCTTGCGTTTCCGCTGCCGCCTACGAATGTCAGGGTTGGAAATGGATTGGTGCCGCCGGGAAATTCCGTCGGATCGCCCGAGTAAGGATGAGCCATCGAAGTGACCTTGCTGAACGTAGGACGGACCGCGTAAGGAGCGAAGTTCGAGGGCAGCTCCCACAGGTTGCCGGAGATTCCGCCATAGAAAAGACCGGCGGCGGCATGGAAGACCGTCTTGCCATTGCCCAATGGATCAAACGAAAGACCGACGCGGGGAGAGATGTGGCTGCTGGGCGTATATGCCCCGGTTGAAGGCACTCCAGGATCGCCGGGGAAGAGCATGCCGATCGGCGCCAGTTGGTTCCCGGGTTTGCCGGAGACGCTTACGTTTTGAAATGCATGAGACTGGACACCGGGAACAAAGTTGGTCTGCCGGTTCTGCGTGTCGGTAGGGGCCTGCTGCCAGTCATAGCGCAGACCCAGATTGAAGGTCAGATTCGAACGTATGCGCCAGTCATCCTGTGCGAAGAGCGCGTAATTCCAATAGTTGGCTTCCGCGTATTCGCCGGTGTCCTGCTCAAAAGTATTCGGGCGCCCGAGCATATAGTCGGACAGAGCATTCGAGGTGCGTGTGCCTTTCGTCGTGGCGAAGGAAAATACCCCGTAGTTGTCGAGCGATGTGAGCTGGAAGTCCTTTTCGAGGCCAGCCTCAGCACCAAGAGAGAGCGTATGCTCGCCGCGCGTCGTGCTGAGCACATCGCGGAAGCCATATTGGTTGGCACCAGCCTTAGGACCGGTGATGGCCTGGGCAAGCGTGAACCAGTTGGGTATGCCAACCTGCCCGCGTGAAGGCGATCCTGAAATCCCGAAGTCCGATCCGAAATCCGCAAATGTGCTGTTGCCCGGAACAGGGATACGGCCACCCGCCTGTCGCGTATAGCTCACCCACACCTGGTTAATGGAGCGCGAACTGATCGTCCAGGTATCGCCCACGTTTGCGTTCTGCTGCTTGGTCGCGTAGTTCGAGTAACTCCAGTTATTTGGTGTCAAACTACCGGTATTCGATCCAGTGGTAGTCGACTGACCAGGATTCGACCGGATGCTGTAGTCATACAGGAAGTAGCTCAGCGTGAGGCGGTGAGACGATGTCAACTGGTGGTCTGTCTTGATCAGATATTGGTTGTACTGTTCCGGCGTAGGATCGTATTCCCGATAGGTGTAACGGTTGTCGCCAAATGCTGTTGCGCCAACGCCCGGTTTGACACCCTTGGAGTAAAGATAGTTCGTGATGGCGACTGCCGTTGGGTCGAGCGGGTCCGTAATCACGTTGTTCGGATAGGGCTTATTGGTCGCCGGGTTGCAGACGAGGAACTTGAAGCTCGCATTATCGGCTGCCGTCGGGCTCTGCGAACAGGAAGTAATGTCTGTTGGCAGGTTCTCAGAGAAATTGCCTGCAATCTGAGCGGCGCTGGGGACATTGCCGCTGAATGCCAGAGATGTCGTGTCGCGCAGACCGCCGTAACTGCCGAAGAAGAAATCTTTGTCGTGCCGAATCGGGCCACCCAGAGTTGCGCCAAACTCATTGCGGGCATAAGGCTGCTTGATCTGCTGATTGTGCGGTACGGCGGTGAAGTTTTTCGTCCGATAGAACTCGAAGGCCGATCCATGGAACTGGTTCGTCCCCGACTTCGTCACAACGCTGACAACGGCGGCTGCATAGCGTCCGAGCGTCGCATTGAAGTTGTTCGTCTGCACGTCAAACTGGCCAACGGCATCCGGGTTAGGGATAGCGTTGCCGCTGTTGCGCAGACCGGTCATATTCAGGCCACCGTCGAGATAGAACGAAACCTGACCAGTAAAATCGTCCGTCGAGCCGTTGATGTAAACGTGCTGTTCCGGGAAGCCGAGGCTGTTTGTGTTGGTGTTTTGCTGAACACCCGGCGTCAAGCTGAGCAACTGATAGACGTTGCGGCCGACAAGAGGAAGATTGTCGATCTCAACATTGTCGACCGTTCGCCCCACTGTGGCGCTGCCCAGGTTAATCAAAGGGATGCCCGCAGTCACATCGACCGTCTCAGCCGTCGAGCCGATCTCGAGCACCAGCGATAACTCTGCGTTCTGCATCACCGCGAGCACGATTCCGGTACGGTCCAATGTCTTGAAGCCCGGCGCCGTGACTGTAATCTTGTAAGGGCCTACAGGAAGAAATTCCTGTCGATAGGAACCATCCCCCTTCGTCGTAGTGACGCGTGTAAAGTTGGTATCGGTCTGGACCATGGTGACAGTCGCATTCGGAATGGCTGCTCCCGAAGCATCCGTGACATTGCCAAACATCGTAGCGGTACTGAGCTGCGCCCAGGCAGAAAAGCAACTGAAATTGGCCAGTCCTGCGAAGATCGCAATAGCCAGGATAATTTCCATGTTGCGATAGACCCGTTCCGAAAATGCATTGCGTATTTTTCTTATTGTGAGTTGCATTTGCTTCATGACCTCCCATTTAGACAAACGCTTGCGTTCGCGCTCTTTAGAGCACGCCGCATGTGCTTTCTAAACTGTCTAACTGTAAGTACAGGTCTGAAAAAATAACTGTCAATGAATGTGCTGCATCCTCATCCCGCTAGGTGGTACGGCATTACATTTTCGGGAATACTAGTTCGCTGGGCGGTACGCGGCTGCAATGATGACAGTTTCAGGCATCCGCATTTGTAATTGTTTTGAGAGCAATTGCCAGCTCACGAACCCCGCGCCGGATTTCGCGCGTATCGACAGCGGCAAAGCCAAGTTGCAGGCCTTCCCTTCCCATCTTGCCGCGGTTGTACCAGCTCAAAGGGATAGTATCCACATGACGCTGCGCCGCGGCCCGTGCGGCAGATCTGCTGTCGATGCCACGGCACAGCAGTCCCGCGGTTTGCAATCCAGCCTCCACGCCTGCAATCTCCAGCAGTCCCGCAAGATGTTCACGCGCGCCCTCCAGCAAAACCGACAAACGCTCTGCATAGATTTCTCTCATGCGGCGGAGATGCCGTCCGAAATGCCCTTCCGTAATGAAATCGCATAGCACGGCCTGCTCTAACAGAGGCGCGTGCCTCGTCGTTACGGAAAGAGTTGCCGCAAAATAATCCACCAGATCCTCCGGAATCACCAGGTATCCCAACCGGAGCGATGGAAATAAAACTTTGCTGAAACTCCCGGCAAATAATACGAGACCATTCCGATCCAGCCCCTGCATCGCCGGCACCGGACGTCCCGTATACCGATACTCACTGTCGTAATCGTCTTCAAAGATCAGGGCGCCCGACTTACGCGCCCACTCGAGCAGCGCCAGACGACGCGGCAGGCTCATCGTGATTCCCATTGGAAACTGATGCCCTGGCGTAATGTAGATCAGTCGCGCCCCACGCAGACTCTTCTCTCGCAATGCCATTCCCTCTTCGTCGAGACCAACGGCAGAAATCTTCGCCCCAACCGCCTCAAACGCCATCGCCGCGCCGGGATAGCCCGGATTCTCCATGCATACTTTGTCGCCGGGATTGAGAAAGAGCCGCGACGCCAGATCAAGCGCCTCCTGCGCTCCGGCAACAATCGCCACCTGCTGGGGAACACACTTCACGCCGCGCGAGACATTAAGATAATTCGCGACTGCCTCTCGCAGCGGCCCATACCCCAGCGGATCGCAGGTCAGCAGCAGGTTCGTCGAAGCACGGCGCAGCCGCCGCGCCGTTGTCTGCGCCCACAATGTCGCCGGGAATAGATCCAGCGCCGGAAGATTCGGACGAAAGGCTCGGGTCGGACGCACCTGAAGATTCGAGAACAAGCGAACTCTGCGTCCATAGTCCGAAACTCTGCGGCGCACCTTTGGCCGCGACGCTTTGTTTGAACCACCTTCGCGGGTAACCTGCAGTAATTCTTCTGGCAGAACCTTGCTTACATACGTCCCTGACCCAATGCTGCCCTCCACATAACCCTCAGACTTGAGTTCATCGAAAGCACTGACGATCGTCCCTCGCGACAATCCATATTGATCTGCAAGGTCTCGGGTGGCCGGAAGTTGAGCCCCCGGACGAAGGTTTCCATTTAAAATCTCGGCCCGCACAGCGGAATAAAGCCACCGGTAGGCGGGCACCCCGATTTCACGCGGCGGAAGCATCAGCCCGAAAGTAGTCGATTGTTTTGCCATAAAGTGGTACAGCAAAAATATCGTAAATGGACCTTTTTGATAGGTCCATTTAAGGTTACCTTTTGGTAGTACGAAGGAGCAAGTCAATGATGAAACATAAAACGTGGGCCGCTTTTGGGTTAGCAATTGCCTTTAGCGCAACCATAAGCGCTCTTGTGGCCCAGGCATCAAACAACGGCGCAGGCGCAAAGGTCAGTACAGTGTTTTCTCGCGATCTTCCTAAACTCGATGGCGGCCATTTAGCTGCGAAGATCGTCGAAGTCACTTACGGACCTGGTGGCGCATCCTCGCCTCACAGCCATCCCTGTCCTGTCATTGGCTATGTGCTGGAAGGAGCCGTCCGCATACAGGTAAAAGGCGAGCCCGAAGCAATCTATAAGGCGGGAGAAAGTTTTTACGAGCCGCCCAATGGCATTCATCAGGTCTCAGCCAATGCCAGCGATCACGAGCCTGCAAAGCTCCTTGCTTATTTCATCTGTGACCATGACACCCCGCTCACCGTGCCGATAGCAGGAGGCAAGTAGCGATGACTACGTCCACGATCCAAAGCAACCGCACAATACGTTTAGAGCGATTGGCTATTCTGTATGCTCGCATCGCGGTCGGCACTGCCTTTCTTTCCGCCGTTGCCGACCGCTTTGGACTTTGGGGCAGCCATGGCGGCTGGGGGAACTTCGCTAACTTCACGCGCTACACAGCCCAGGTCAATTCGTTCATGCCTGCATCGACCATTCCATATCTCGCCTGGATTGCCACCATCGCCGAAACACTGCTCGGCATTGCACTGCTCATCGGTATCTGGCCTCGATATGTGGCGCTTGCCTCTGCTTTGCTCTTGGCCGGCTTCGGAACTGCCATGGCGATCTCCTTCGGCATCAAGTCGCCCCTAGACTATTCCGTCTTCTCTGCATCCGCCGCAGCATTGCTGCTCGCCTTGCACCAGCCGCACAAATTAGATTCCGCCTCCTGAGCTTCACCACAATTGGAGAAAAGATATGCGCCGTTTACCTTGGATCACCGCAGCCCTCATCGCCGTTTTGCTAACACTTAACGGATCGGCCCTGGCGTCAAGCACGAAAGAACAGGCAGATCTTCTTACCGTTCGCGAAGCTGTCTGGCGCGACTGGTTTGCTGGAGATACGAAATCTCTGGCGAAGCTGGTGCCATCCAATGCGATCGCCATCAGCACGGGCGAAGAGCATTGGCAGAACCATGCAGACATATTTCGGGAAGCCGTTAAATTCCACGCATCCGGCGGAAAGCTCGTCCGTCTCGAATTTCCCCGCACGGAAGTACAACGATTCGGCAATGTCGCGGTTCTCTACAGCAAGTACCTCTACGAAACCGAGACCAACGGAAAACGATCACTGAGTTCTGGACGAGCCACTGAAGTCTTCGTCCTCAACAACGGACAATGGACCAATCCCGGCTGGCATACTGATTCAGAAAAATAAAGGTTGTTATACCGAATCGCGTCATGCCAGTCGCAAGCACTTGTGCTATAGCTTCGTAATCTCCTCGATAGCGGTACGCGCAGCCTGTTCGCACGCGGCCCGGTCTACGTCATGGTGCGTGACAAAGCGGACGGAGTTCCGGCCAATCATTCCGCACAGTATGCCCAGCCGTTTAAGGCGCACAACCAACTCTTCCGCTTTTCCTTCTTCTTTCAGCGTAAAAATCACAATATTCGTTTGCACCGTCGCCAGATCAAGTTCGATCTGCGGCAGACCAGCCAACTGCTCAGCCATGTGCCGCGCATTCGCATGGTCCTCGGCGAGGCGTTTCGGCATCTCTTCCAGAGCAATCAGGCCCGCAGCAGCCAGTACACCAGCCTGCCGCATGCCTCCACCCAATGCTTTGCGCACCATTCGGGCACGCTCGATCGGTTTGCGATTGCCGACGAGCATGGATCCAACCGGCGCGCACAGCCCCTTCGACAAGCAGAACATCACCGTATTGAATCCACTGGTAAGCACAGCCACCGGAACCTTCAGCGCAATCGACGCATTGAAGATGCGCGCCCCATCCAGATGCAGCGGGATACCAAGCTCGCGCGCCCCATTCCATATCTCCCCAAAGACCGGGAGCGGTGTGACCGTTCCCCCCGCCATATTGTGCGAGTTCTCGAGTGAAATAAGTCCCGTAGGCGCATTGTTGCTTGTGGGGCGCTTCAAAACAGGCTCAATGTGCTTCCACGTTACGATGCCCCGCTCAGCCGCCACTGGACGCAGTTGGCATCCGGAAAATGCCGCCGCCATCGCCATCTCCCAGTCCACGATATGCGCGCGCGATTCGCAGATGACCTCCTGCCCAGGTTGCGTGTGCAGGCGAATCGCAATCTGGTTCCCCATCGTGCCGGTTGGGACGAAAAGAGCAGCCTCGCGACCGAAAATCGTCGCGGCGCTGGTTTCGAGCAGATTCACCGTCGGGTCTTCCCCGTAGACATCATCGCCCACTTCAGCCGCCGCCATGGCGGAGCGCATGGCTTTCGTTGGCCGGGTCACGGTGTCACTGCGCAGGTCGATAACGCTTACTGGATTTTGCGAAAAGACTTCTTCACGAGGCTCGGTTTCGGTCGACATATTTCCTTTTTACACCGTGACAGGATCAGCGATTTCCATCACATCCAAAAATTGCGCAAAGACCTCATTCGAGAGCAGCCTTCCACGCGTCGTGAGCGCGATAGAGTCGCCTTTCCTCTCCAAAAGACCGTGAGAGCAAAGTCCCTGAAGAATGGGCTGGAACTGCACCAGAGATTCTCTGCCAAATTCGGCTTCCAGCCGAGACAGGCTCACCCCAGCGTTCAGGCGCAAGCCAAGGAACCACGCTTCTTCCATCTCTTCCTGCCGCGTAAGCGTATGG